>Ga0209603_1001494_pt1 | contig 24144 bp, 28 predicted proteins | sample COGITO_mtgs_1206_FD_184812 | JGI IMG/M metagenome (GOLD analysis project Ga0209603, IMG submission 184812) | Pelagic marine microbial communities from North Sea - COGITO_mtgs_120607 (SPAdes) (version 2) | ecosystem: Environmental > Aquatic > Marine > Epipelagic ... | reverse complement strand
TCTAATTTATCCTGTTTTTAAAAATGGTGTGATGCAAAATCACCACCTCGAATCTGTAAGTACTTGTATACAAAAAACTGCGCGGGAGATTTTTTTTTGGTGCAGGACCCATTTCGGGCAGCCAGGAAACATGCTTACAGTAAAGATAATGATTGCACTATGCGTTATACTAGGATGTACTCATTAGGCTTACACTAACTCCTCTCCCTTATAGTGCGCTACACAGTTACGCACACAGTGAGTAACACAGTAAGTATACAGTAGAACAACAGTACTTACACAGCTCGGCCAGACGGTAAAAAATCTGCGTCCGAAATTTTCTGCGAAAACTACTTCGTAGCTTGGGGCTTAAACCACTTCATGGCTTCTTGGCTAACTACTTGTATGCGTATGACATTTGTTTATAATACTGTGCGTAACTCACAAGCTCGTGATGCATTAACCTATGCACGATTGATTGAACTGTATGTGAGAGGGATTCATGTTGTGCAACTAGATGATGATACAATTGAGTTTGAACTTGCTAGTGACTGTACCTATGCATGTATACTGTTTAGTGATTGTAGTTATGTATTATCCGGCAAAAAAGAGTCATCTTTTAACTAACCATTAAACAAATGCTATTGCAACGCTATGCAATGTGTGTTAACGCATGGTTATAGAGAAACTGTTATTACACTAGTGCAATGTATCAAGTATAGTTCTACTCTATAAAGGTTACTACAAGACTACCATGTCTAGAGGTATTACCGCCAGCTGTAAAGGTTTTGTTTGTTGCAGACGGTGCAGCATATGAACCGCCACCGCCACCTTCGTAACTCCAAGGCGATGAACCGCCACCTGAGTAGCCTCCGCCACCACCTGCGCCGTTGGTGCCACCGCCACCACCACCGCCACCAAAGCCGCCCCAGCCTTGGCTTCCTCGACCTAGTAAGTTACTTGGCCAACCATAGCCGCCCCAGCTGCCTCCACCGTTGCCTGTGATGCCGCCACCACCGCCCACGGTTCCGTTGGCATTGCCACCGCCATTACCAGTTGTACCGCCGCTGGCCCAACTTGTGCTAGATCCGTATTGAACAGGAGTTCTTGCGCCGCCTTCTTCGTTACCTGTACCGCTAAACCCACTTGGTGCGCCGCCTCCGCCGCCACCTGCTACAACTAAGAATGTTGGAGTTGCTTTTGAACCTTTTGCAACGAATGTACCGCCGCCGCCTCCGCCGTCGTATGTGTTGTTTTGTCCGCCACGTCCGATAGCTATGATTACAGTGTCATCTTTTTCAAGTGTAACTCGGGCATCAACAAAGCCGCCACGTCCACCTTGGTCACCCCAGTTGTTTGAGTTGCCACCTTGTGCGCCACGAGCCTGGAATCTATATATACCGTCTTTTGGCACAGTCCATTCTAAGAAACCTTGTGTTTGGACATTAAAGTATGCTGTGTCGTCTTTAATAGTATTGTCTGGCGTCATAGTTGTTATACTGCGATAATTGGTTAAAGAGTAACCAGCTGTGCTTATACTGTTGCCAGTTATAGTCATTGAAGCAAAATCATATAACTGTGGCTCAACTGGATTAATTGTTAGTATAGTACTTGCATTTCCAGAAGATATAGTAATTGTTTGTGGACCACTTGCGAGATAATCTAATTCAGTAAGGTCGTTGGTGTCTATTGATATAGTAAACTGACCTCCTGATGCTACATCTGTAGTTGTTCCTGTTCCACTAGTTGCTGTTTTAACTACAGCAGTATATCCACTAATGCTCCATGGTATACTAAACCCTGCATTGTCAGAATATGGAAGAGCAACTGTAATGGTTGCTTCAAAGGTATCTCCTTGATCATAAGAAGTTTCTGGAACCGTTATTGTAGTTTCGATTGCTCTAGTAGAGTAGTTATCAGGCTGTTGTCTGTATGTAAACACTTTACCAGCATCTGAGTTAGCTCCTACATCTAGTCTAGGTGCTGATGCAATTACCATAGCATCTGTTGCTTCTATTGCTGTACCAAATTCATCTGCGAATTCACTAGGAGAATTAATATCTGCTACCACTACCGGTGACGTTACATCTAAAGTAATTGCATATGCTTTACCTTGATTATTATTGAATCCAGGAGCACCTACCCATGCTAGTTCAGAATTAACTGCAACTGATGTTCCAAATTTTAAATCTAATATTCTTTCATCTTCGGGTGGAAGTATTAGTGTTGTTGCTAGATCTGATAGTCTTACAAGTCCTACTGTACCGACGCCTGGCACACCGACACTGTCGACATCTATAACACTATTTGCCGCACCTGCAATTAACCAATTGCTGTTTATTTGTAGCGAAGTGCCGTATCCTCCACCTGTAACACCAGCGACTGCTGGGAACGGTAACCAGTTTGCAGGCGGCGCTGAATTCATAGTTGATGTTGACATTGGTATAACAACACCTACTCCACTTCCTGCCCCTGGTGCACCTGTGTATATCGCTGTGCCGTCTGTAGTTAAAGCTAAACTTGTTCCAAAGTCATCGCCACTGTTACTGCCTGTTTCAACAGCAGTATCATATGCACCTGTGCTTAGAACAAATCTTAAAACTGCACCTATGCCAGCGTGTCCTTTAGCGCCAATATATAATTTATCATTAGCGTAATCCATTACAACAGCAGATCCAAAGAATCCGTTAACTTGTTCTCCGGTAACTGCAACTGGTTGTGAAATAGTATGTACTAAAGAACCTGTAAAACTTTCAAATATAAAAACCTTACCAGCATTTACTTGGCCGCTGCTGCCTTCAGCTCCAGGTGAACCAACTGCAATATAAAAATCATTAATATCAATACTGTGTCCAAATAAATCTGCTGAAGTATTTGTTAATGGATTAGTTAATGTAAACAGAGCTTGTCCGTCTATAGTTTTAACATCAACTTTACCTTCGTTTAAACTTGATGTAGCAATAAATGATGTTGAACTTACAATCGATTGTCCAAACAATGCTGATGTAGTAGGCGTTGCTTGAGCAAACTCGTCAGCTGATGTTAGTGAAGGTGCTGCTGTTGCAGCAATGTTATCACTGCTTTGACTACCAGTACATACAAATGTTATATTGTTTACACTAGATCTACATACAATAGTGTCACCTGTTGACAATCCGATACTCGTTCTTTCAAGCGTGCCTTTGGGTAATATTTCAGTATTAAATTCTATCCAATTGGTATTATCATTACTATCTTTAATACCTATATCAAGATGGGTAGCAACAATATTTCGATTAACTACGTGTACTGTTACAATACTAAAAGCATCAGGATCAGTTAATTTGTATAGTTCGTAAAGTGTATCTGCTAGTATAGTATTTACACCACCTAATTTACCAATTTTCATTTTTCGTCAATCTCCGGGATAAGCGTATATGTTATTTATCACCAATACAAATTGCGTCTGAATACTTGAGAGAAAATAATGTACCTTCTCTATTATTATCAACATCCACATATATATCACAGCGACAATATACATCACCAGGCAGTGTCTGGCTATTTGATCTAACGTATACTAAATTAAATCCGTCTTGGTTACATTGTCTAGTAAGTTCTTCACCTAACTGTCTGCGAACCCACAGTGTTTCCATGTCTGTATCAGCATGTGTCCATTTATATTCACATTGTCCTAAATAATATCTCATGCATATATTTAGTTAAATACATACTTTATTCACTGCTTAAATTATTTAAAAAAGTTTTTAATTTTGTAGAATCAGCTTCGGCTTTTACTTTTCCTATACCTGATCCTTCTGAAGGATTAGATGGTTGATTGTTACCATTCCTTTTAATACTTTCCAATACACTACTACCGTTACTAGGTGCTGAACTATAACTATCTTGTTCATCCTCATCTAAATCTTCAATACGTAGTGTGTCTACATTAAAACTTAAATCAATCTTTTGTCCTACACCACTTGATGAACGTGTCTTCATAAGCTGGATCTGATAGCGCCCACGCTCACGCATAGCTCTACTAGTAAAGATACCAATCAAGTTATCTGCTGTATTGATCTTTGATATACCGCCTGAGATATGCGAGTGATCAAACTCAATTTCTTCTACGCTACTTCTGTTTAGCTGTGATGCTGTAACAAAGATAGTGTTAAGTTCCATAGCTAGGTTACGTAGCTCTTCTGACACGTACTTGTCTTTGACAAACAAGTTCTCTGCACTAATCTTTGCAGCAATTGGATGCATAAGATCCAAGTAGTCTACAAGTAATACATCTACCTTCTTGCCTGTTTTGATCTCATACTCTTTCAAATAACTTCTAATATCATTTGCATTCTTACCTGTGGGCATGTACTTAACTTGGAACGCACCTGATTTTTTACCAATAATACGCACTTTCATTTCAACATCGTCGATATTTTTAAACACATCACGACTTGGAATATCTGTAGTCATACTATCAACACGCATACTAACAAGTGCTTCTGAAAGTTCAAATGTCAAGTACACTACGTTAAGTCCTTGTAGTGCCCAGTTCACACCCATGTTTGCTAAGAACAAGCTCTTACCTGAGCCTGACCCGCCTGCAAAGATATTAAGTTCGCCCCTGTTAAATCCACCAAACAGTTTCTTATCCAACGCAGGCCAGCCTGTGCTAATCTGTCCGTTCTTATCTTTAATGCTTTCTAATCTACTTCTAGGATCAGCAAAATAGTCTGTGCCTAAATCTTTTTGCAAACCAATTTGTACAGCTTTTTTAACCAAGTCTTCACATGCACCGTACTCGCCGTTCTCTAGTAAGTCAGCACTCTTAAGAATAGCTGCTTCTAATGCTTTATGCTTACTAAACGTTTCAAAATCTTGCAGTAACCAATCATAATGATTCTCCATTAAATCACCTGGGTGTTTCAACTGTCCATCAGTAGCTGCATTAATTATATCAAACGTAGGCAATGCATTATGCTCAGTTACATAGTCATTTAAAAAAGTTGCCTGTGGTTGCAATCTTCTGTCAAAACTTGCAGGATCAAACACTGCTTGACAGCGCACAAAGCTCTCAGCATCTGTCATCATCATTTCAAGATACACTTTCTGTATCTCATACCCATAGTCTGTGTTTTGTCTTGTCATGTATTAATTATACTTTCTGATACCATCGATTGTCAAGTGTTACTTTGGTTTTTGTTTTTGCAAGAACTGCGCCTACACAGCTTCCAGGGTCACCAGGATTTTGTGGAACCCATACGCTTTGCCAGTCTCGACGTATACCGTCTATAGCAAGTTTGTTGAGAGCCCCGCCGCCAGCTAACGCAATATTATTTGATTTAGTTTGTTGCTTTGTGTAATCACTTAACACATGTACACATATTTCAAATACCTTTTGTGTAGTTGCTGCTAGGTCAGCTATATCCTGAACTGTTTTTATTTCTGGGTGCCAATCTAAGCAGCCTCTATGTAAATTTTTTTTAAGTTTTACTATGGGTCTAGCTTCAATGTCAATAATTTCATCTAGCATGATATTCATATAACGTCCTGGGTTGCCTGTTGCTGCATGTTTTGCAATTAAGTATTCGTCACGTTGTGGTGTAAATCCCATACGTTGTGTCATTGCACTATAGAACAAACCGAGGCTATGTGGATACCCTTGACTATATATCTTACGCAATTTATTGTTTTTACCATGCCATAATGTTAAGGTCTCAAACTCTCCTATACTATCTAAGCATATTACTGCACAGTCGTCGTAGGGCTGAGTGTAGTAAGCATAGGCCGCATGGCTTAAATGATGTTGGGTATATTCAATCTTACAACTGATGTTCCATTGTTTGAGATAATCACGTATGTTGTTTTCTTTATACAACCAACCCTGCCCTGCTCTCCATTGACGTAATGTTTTTAAGAATGGACGTTCATACCATACAACCTTATTAGGGCGTCCAAAACTTTGTCTAGCTACTTCTAGCATAGTCCAATTTGGATTAGGGTCGTTAGGTATGTTCGAGAAGTCTTTAGATAAAGCTGCCCATAAAAGTTTATTGTCATCAAACACTGCTAGGCTGGCATCGTGACTATTACCAACCATTCCCCAAGTAATCATTTGTATATAAAAGGATCCTTTTTTCTAAGTTCTTCCATACGTTTTTTAAAACGCTTATGTTCTTTATACCATGTATATGGCCATATAATAATATTCCAAATCTTTTTTAAGTAAACCATTTCTTTGCTCTCAGTCTAATTTTAAGTGGGCTAGTTTCAACAGCACTAGCAATACTGTATAGTGTATATAGTCTTCCGTACTTATCTACACAATCTCCAATATCGTTAATGTTTTGATCCCAATCCGGTAAACTAACTCCCCAGTTTAAATCAATAGCACGTTCTACTAATTTACTACCTGCTTTATCTCTGTCAGGGACAACAATAATATCTTTTTGTAGTCTATTTAATAACATTATTTGCTGGTCTGATATTTCGCTGCCACCTAATGCACATCCGTCTATATGAATAGCATCAAGTTGCCCTTCACAAACTATGCAAAAAATTTTGTTATATCCTTGTTCGTCTAAACCGTACACAAACCCAGGCTGCACTTCTGTCAAGTACTTAGGCTTTTTGTCTGGCACTACTGAACGACCAGTCCATCCTACTATACGTCCTTCATAGTAAAACGGAATAATAAGTCTGTCACGATACCCTAAACTAGGTGCCCAGTAGTAGGCTGTATCATCTACGTTTAAATTCCTTGCTGCCATATACTCAAGTACAGCCATACTAAACTTATTAAAGTCTGTAATGTCCGTAATCTTGATAGCATCGTCTGGCAACGGGACAGTATTGAATGTAGGCAGTTGTGCTATCTGAGTTTTTGCCTCAACGCCTTCATTCTCTCTCATCACTTCTAACGCCACCTTATTGACTATGTCGTCAGGCGCTCCCATCCATTGTAGGAGTTTTCGTAACTTGTGACTAAAAGATCTGCCCGGTTGCCAGCTTGCTTTAAAGCCGCAGTTAAAGCAATGATAACTTACGCCACCATCTGGATTGGAGATCAATCCGCCGCGGCCACGAGTGTCTGCACTGTTGCCATTGTTATGACAACAAGGCGCATTGAAACTTAACCAGCCACTAGGAGTTTGCTTCCGCTTGGCCGGCAAGTATGTCAGAACTGTTTCATTCACTACACTCATACTACTATTATAGCGTAAGTGTGCTAGGTTGTCAACTAGTTTCTTACTAAAACTTTAGAAATTTTATTTGCAGGATCTGCTGTCGTTTTAAAACGTAGATAACTAAACACCCCATTAAAATTAATAGGAGCAGGTTCTGTTTCTGTACCTGTAAACGTTAATGTATCGATGTCAGCCCATACTGTAGAGCCAGTTATTTGATTTTCTAATGTAGCTTGTATTACTACATTTCCTACATAGCTATCTGTATATACAACAACTGTATGCAATGCTTCATTACCATTAATAGCAGGATGTGCTTCTATGCTTTCGCTATTCCATACAGTATCATCTTGTGTAAATGTACTAATGCTGTATGTTGGTTTTGGCCCTGGAAAGGCACAAGTGTCAACTTCAATAGTATTACATGCATCAAATGCAACATTATTATATGTTATCTCGTTTAAATTAGTCGTATCATTTGTTAAGTACACAGTATAATTTAAAAACTGTCCATCAATATTCAATGTGTCATTGTCACCTATAAGAACAGTAAATAATCCTCTTGTAGTTGTTGATCCGTCATCTAATACAGTTCCTTGTTTGTCTAGTACTTGTGCTTTGTTTTCATCAAACGCTACAAGACGAGGTGTGTAATTTGCTAAATTAACAGGCTTTTGATCTGCGTTCATAAGTCTAAATTCTAAAGTATTATCAATACCTTTATATATCTTTAATTGTTTATTATACACTGGTCTATACTCCGTGACAAATCCTACGTCATTAGAGACGAGGGTTATTTTACTTTTTAATAAATATCGATGTGCTAGTTGCATAATGTATTTATTGGATTTAAATGTTATTAAGAGATATACAAGAAAATTTTCCGTTTATTAGTGTAGTAACTTACGGTGGCTCAGAATATGTTGGTATAATTATTAACCAAGATCAATGGGTAACAAGTATGTATGTGTTTACAGATTTAAAAACAGAAATAGAGAAAAAATTATTTTTACAGTTAGGCGAAACTTGGTGGTGGGAATCAAATCGAATGATTCCTATTAATATATTTTTGCGTGATGAAATGACTAACATGCGTTATGCAATTACAACAATGAATAGTAAAGATGTAAGAGTTAGTATTGGTCCAACTGTTAATTTAGGTGAAATGCAAATTAAACGAATTAAACGCAAGTCAGTACAACTTATAAGAAATCCTAAGAAATAATTTTCTCACACAATAAATTCATATGTACTACACATGCCATTGCATAAGAAATAGCATGTGCTTTTTTAAAGTAGTAACCTTCCTCAGGCTTCTTCCAAACTTCTTGGAATATCGTTTGCCATGTTTCGTTGGCAAGATGCCTCTTTGCAGGCCGTATTATCGCTAGTGTAGCTGCTAATTGTTTTACCGATGTAGGCTTCAATTGCTGCAATAGTGCGCTGTGCCCGTTGAGATGAAAGACTTGCTCGCTGAAGTCTGCGTGTTCCAGTAGTTGCCATAATGGTTCCTTTTCCATTAGTTTAATTAAGTGTTCTTCATCCTTAACGTCTTTGTATATGCTTACGTTAAGAAAGTCTAGTTTAAAATAACCTCGATCCTCAGCAGTTTTATAATCAAATGTTGCAAGATTATTAACAGGGTTATGAGGTATTTCAGTTGCATATATTCCAGAATTATGTTTTTTTTCGCTATTCATTCTAGCAACACGATGGTGTAATCTATTTAAAACAATCTCTCTGTTTGCAAAGTCTATGTCAATATCAGGCATTATAAATTACTTTCTTTAATATTTAACAAATAATCTAAATTAGGATTATACAATTTCCAATGTTCTTTTCTTATATCATTTAGCTGCCGGTCGTGCTTGACAAATAATTTGTAGTTACCTTCTTTAGAAAGTTCTTTGATCATCACTTTAAAAATATCCTGAGTATCTATGTTCTTATATAAATTATCAATAATGATTTGTTTTATGTGAGCAGGTAGATTTCGAGGCATCATATAATCAGGACCGTCTATCAATACATATTTTTGTTTTAAATCTCTGTCTTTACAATAATTTATAAGATCTAATAAAACATTACAATTATATATACTTGCTACGCTATGAACATACAGATGGTATTTTCTACGTTGAAACCAATCAATTGTTTGAGTAGTTTGTTTCCAGGATGTTCCTTTACGCAAAAATTCATTTAGCTTACCATAACTGTCAATACTTAAAGTAATACTAACTTTCTTACACTGTTTTAATAGATTGTGTAATTTACTATTAGGTATCACTGTAGTATTAGTTGATATTGAAAATTGTAGATTTGTTAAATCACACTGTTCTAATATTTTAATTAATTTTTCCTGTTCTAATAATGGTTCGCCACCTAATAATTTAAGATATTTTAATTTACTAAAATCTCCGTTTTCGACAAAAGGATTTACAACTATACCTTTAGGTATGTCAAATGGATAATTCATTTTTTTAGCATCACTGTACCATTGTGAGCTTAATGCAGGGCCGCACATTCTACATTTGTTATTACATGTATTGCTTATACTTAGATCAATATAAGTTAGTTCAGGAGTTGTATTATCTTCAAAACTATTTAATCCTAACGTATCTTTATCTTTGTAAAATTGCGTTCTAAGACTAGATCCTTTTGTTTCTTCGTCTTGATAACAATAAGAACATCCACTTACATACTCGTCATTAGACATTTTGTTTCGCAAGTTTTGCATGTAAGGATGATTAAAAGGATCTGGATGAAAAATATTTAAATCATCAGGCACATCTTCCCATCTATAGATACAACAAGGAACTATTTTACCATCAGGACGAACAGCCATATGATTGAAAGGTAACAAGCATGTATATTTCATTTTTAATTTTCCAGATCTATGTCAATATCAGGCATTATAAATTACTTTCTTTTGCTACGTCTTTTACTAATGCTACATCATTACGTTGTCTTTTAAATCTAAGTGACCAATGTTCTGGATCTAAAATATGATAAATCATTGTTAATTGTTCTTCATTAAATTTACTAAGCATATCTTTTCCGCTTTTACAATTTAACACTAACCAAGGACTGACCTTTCCGTCTTTAATGTGCCACACAGCTCTATTTAAACTTACATGTTCAAAGTAATGATTCCACGGTGCAGGCTCATTTTCGTCTGCCCATTCCATCATAGTTTTTACGCTACGTTCTAATGCTGTAGTAACATCCTCTTTCTTTATTAATTCAATTGCATACTTTTCGTACATCTCATCTTTGCACCAATGATCTAATTTAACACCACTAGTAACAACGTAGTCAATATATTTTTCGGGATACAAAGGTTTTACATTACTAAGAAAACTACCAAACTTTACAAATGCATTATAGTAAGGACTACTACAAAAATCTTCGTAGGTCTTTTTACTTTTTATCTGCATTGAAGTTTCATAAAATCTAGTAAATGCATAAAATCCTAATTGCACCCTTTTTTCATCTTTTTGCAATGCTCTGCGTTTCTTTTCGCACATATGGACTGCAAGAGTTTTTTCTCTTGTGTAACCTGTACCGCAGTACTTGCATACATATGGTTTAGAATTTAATGTCAATGTTATGTTCTTCAGCCAAAAGTTTGAGTTCTTTTTTTGTAAATGTTCCAGCAAGTAATTCTACCTCATCCATTTTCATAGTTGGATTTATTTGTGCTAATAATTTTACAGCTTTATTATTATCATTTGTTTTCTTTTTAAACCCTTGCCAAGGATGAAATTCTATCTTGCCTGTGTTTCCGCTCATGCACAATAATTGCCATTGTAATTTAGGATGCTTACTTACTTCCATATAATTTTTATTGTAGTATTCGTTAGTTTTAAAAACAGCCATTGCTTGTTTTTCAAAATTACCTTTTACACTAGATACATATCTATTTAGTAACCAAAAACTCACTTGCTTGCGTTCTTCATCTGAAAAATCATTCCATACATCCTTAGCACCTAAGTCTATTGCTGCTAAGATGTCCTTTATTGGAAGTTTTTGTTGTGCCATGTATCTAAATCCTCAGGTGTGTTAATCTCTACTCCATTAAAGTATACACTCAAACAGCCGACTTGCCAACCGTTTTTTAACCAGCGTAGTTGTTCAAGTTTTTCTACATGTTCTTCTTTTGATACTTGTAGGTGCGGATATGCTCGTAGTGCATCTTTGCGATATCCATATACTCCCAAGTGCCAATCGCCGTAGCCAGTCATACCTCTACCAAACCATAGTGCTTGATTACCTGCACGTACCATCTTAACACTGTTAGGGTTGTTCTGTTCTTCTTCGGGCATTTCGGTGTACACTGTACTTACTTCGTATTGATTAAGACTAACTATGCACTTATGAATCATGTCAACTGTTACATCGGGCATGTCTCCTTGTACGTTAACAAACTGATCGTAGTCGTCAAGTGTGCGCATTTCTACAGCGCCTGCGCATCTTTCTGTACCGTTTTTATAATCGGCTAAATCCATAATGCATCTACTAGCACCCATCATATTATATATTTCTTGATGATCAGTAAGCACATATGTTGGTAGATTAGACGCTGTACAAGCGTCATACACACGTTGTATCATAGGTACACCATCTAACATACATAGTGGCTTACCTGGGTAGCGTGTGCTACCGTAACGTGCAGGGATTAGTATTGCTGTTTTCATCCAAATACTACCAGTAAAATTATTACAAGTATTATACCGCCTAGCCAATTGTTGTTGCCTGTTAGTCCTTTGCTCTTAGCGCAGTCATAACAGTAGCGAAACTTCTTTGGCGTCTTATTGCTACAAAAAAAGGCATCACATGTTTTCTTACTCATTTAACAATCCTCAAAGTTTCTATCAATAGTTGTTATTTCTTGTATTGTATATTGATGTGCAATAATATCTCTAACAACTTTTTCAAAGTCATCTAGTCTAAGCATATTTGGACCATCGCTAGGTGCGTTGTCTGGGTCAGCGTGTACTTCTAAAAAGAAATTTGTAACGCCCAAAGCACTTGCAGCACGTGATAAGCCTGGTACATAATTACGATTGCCACCACTACTAGTGCCATTGCCTCCGGGCTTTTGAACACTGTGGGTAGCGTCCAAGACCACAGGTACATCATAGGACTCAAGCATATACTGAATGCCAGTAAAGTCAACAACAAGAGTATTATAACCAAAACTTGTACCTCTCTCAGTTATCCAGACTTCGCGAGCGTCTGCACACTTACTTAGCACTCCTGCCATGTCCCACGGTGCAAGGAACTGGCCTTTCTTGATGTTAACAATCTTATCTGTAGCACAAGCTGCTTGAATAAGATCTGTTTGTCTACACAAGAACGCAGGAATTTGATAGACATCAACTGCATCCTTAAACTGTCGTTCAATACGTCTAACTTGTACAGCATCATGTACATCTGTTAGAGTCTTTACACCCAGTGTAACTTTAAGTGCAAGAAAATCTGTGAGTGTTGCATCTATGCCCATGCCACGTTTACCACTGGCACTTGTACGGTTGGCTTTGTCAAAACTTGCTTTGAAGTAATATTCAATGCCATACTTGTCGCACACACGTTTGCACTCTTTAGCAATCTCTGCACTCTGTGCTAGACCTTCATGTTGACATGGTCCTGCAATAATTCTCATTACCATCCAATCCTTTCCCATGGTACATCTTTGTTACCAAAGTGTCCGTACGTACAATTGTTACTATAATTATAAAAGTTAAACATATCAAATCTATCAATTATACCTTTAGGTGTTAAATCAATTTCTTTTTCAATAAATTTTTGTATTGACTTATCATGACCATTGCTATGAACGTAAATGCTTGTTGGCTGTTTAACACCAATGGCGTAACTTAATTGAATATTACACCAATCGGCCATATTGTCTGCTACAACATTTTTGGCTAGCCACCGTGCCATGTATGCTGCACTCCTGTCAACCTTAGTAGGATCTTTACCACTAAAAGCACCACCCCCGTGAGGAGCAAAGCCACCATAAGTATCAACGATAATTTTACGACCAGTAACTCCTGCGTCACCATCAGGACCACCAATAACAAAATTACCAGTAGGATTAAGATGCCATATAGTATCATCATCAATTAAATCTCCAAACGCTGTATATGCTGCCCTACGACTTAGTCTTTGAGCTTCTTTAATTTCGCCTTCTGTATGTTGTGTACTTACAACAACTTGATCAATACGTTTAGGAACGCCACCTTCGTATTCAACACTTACTTGAGACTTTGCATCAGGGCCTAGTTTCGTAGTACCTTCACCTGATACACGTTCGTCTTTTAAATTTTTTAGTAATTCGTGTGCATAATAGATAGGTGCTGGTAAGTATGCATCGTTGTCGTTACATGCATACCCAAACATAATACCTTGATCGCCTGCACCAAAGTCATCTGTACCTAATGCAATATCGGTACTTTGTGAATGAATTTCATTATAAATGTTTAGTTTATCCCAATGAAACCCTTCTTGTTCATACCCAATCTCTTTAACTTTGTTGCGTACAATTTCTTTAACTTCTTCTTTGCTTACGTTAAAGTTTTTTACTTCGCCCGCCAATGTTACGTGATTGGTAGTTACAAGTGTTTCAACAGCAACACGAGTAGTCTCGTCTCCTGCTTTTAGTCCAGCATCAACAAGTGCATCCGAGATTTGGTCTGCTACTTTATCTGGGTGACCGTTACTAACACTCTCGCTGGTAAAAATATAATTATTCATTATTATCCTTTATTATAAAATATGTTGTTACTAACTTATTCATTAGTTTTTTTAGAGTAGAATTAGATTCACACATATCACATAGATTTTGCCATTCACTGTAATCAAATAAATGTCCTTGCGCCTTTGCTACTCCTGCAGGGTCGCCGCCAACGATCCAACGAGGTATCTCAGGTTTGTCACGATAACGAGCGAACACAACACCGTTGGCCCGCTCGTATATCAATGCTTCTCCCGGAAGGAGTTTACTCATTATCCGGCTTTCTTCTTAGTAGCTGCTTTCTTCTTAGTAGCTGTTTTCTTAGCCGGCGCATCTATAACCACTTTACTTTGCATCCATTTTAATAGTACACCGTATGCTGGTAGGAATACAATTAGTCCTACAACAATCTTTGTAAGTGTATTATTAAATGCTACGTCTGCAACCCAAGGTGCAGGATAAAATGCTGTGTAGAAGAATGCATATGTATCAATGATGTTTGCTGCAATAGTTGATACTGCTGGAGCAATCCACCATGCACTCATACGCTCACGAATGTATTGGAATACATATACGTCAAGCATTGTACCTACTGCATATGCTACACCTGATGCTAACCCAACACGATATGCGTGTTCATCACCTAGTGCCAATAGCACAAGCACTGATGCTACAATAGCAGGAATAATAGCCATTGCTACAACAGCTCTACCTGCTTGCTTGCCAACCATACGTACTGTAAGGTCAGTTGCAATTACAACGATCGGAAATGTAAACGCCGCCGCTGCTAAAGGAAATGATCCAAACAGAGGCAATTCTGCACCTGGAAATAAATCAAACCTAATTGTAACTAGATAGTTTGACACAGCAATTACTAGCGTGTGTAAAATAACTAGATTTCTTACAAGTGTCTTGTCAACACCTTCTAATAGTCTTGTAAACATAATTTACTTTTTTCCTTTTGTTACTTCTGTGCCGCTTGTACGACGAACAATGTCATCGTGATTAAACTCCGCCCAGTATAGTTCAAAAGCGACACCGTCTTCTAAACCTTCGAACTGGTGGATCTTGCCGGGCTTTACTTGTGTAAAGTCACCTGCTTCAAGAATAGTCTCATCTAACAATCCTTGATCTTCTTGCCAAACACGGACAATCATCTTGCCCGATTCAACATAGAATCCGTTCCATTTAAATTGATGCTCATGCTCAGAGCATTTGTATCCTGCTTTGTATTCAATACGGTGAAACTCTAGTACACCGTTTGCGTGGATCAATTCTGTCTGACCCCATATTTTACCTGCTTTCATTATAATAAATTCCCATATTCTATAACTTCGCTTTGTCTGCTTATCTCTTTAATAAAGAATGCACACAAAGGTTTTTCTGTGTTTGTTATTGGTACACTTAAAAGTTGTCCGTTTTTTGTTTTTGGAAAAAACCATTTTACATCATTATAAAAGTTTATAATCCTTATACTTTTAAAATCAAACTTTGTACCTGTAAGAGGATTAAAACAAAATGCTTGAAACCCTCTATCATTTAAACTTGTTAATGGTAATACTTCAAGGTCATTATCTGCCATTGGGTCACCGACTGCAATACTCCAGTCCAAAGGCATTGTAACTTCGTGGCCGCCTATTTCTAATACCATTGCAGGTGAACTAAAACTTTCCAAAAAAATCAAAGGCATAAAATAAAAGTCAGGGTCTTTTGGATCTGAATTATCTAACACACTAAATCTTATATCATCGTCTAGCTCATCAGGCATTTTATTTAAATCATAACTGTAGTTATCTAATGTTAATATTCTCATTTAATTCCAATCTACTTTCTCAATTGTAAATGGATACTCTGCTTCTTTGTAAAACTTTTTACGCTGAGTCAAGTGTCGCTTCGCAAACTTGCATGTTGATGTCAAGTCCCATATTTGTACGAAGTCTTTATCTTTTGCTATTCTTACGCCTCTACCAATACTTTGAATTACTCTTACAAAAGACTTGCCGGGCTCAAGGAGCACAAGATTAAAAATACGAGGTATATTAAGACCAACAGCCGCAACTCCATAAGTTGCAATAATAACTTCGTTAGTGCCTTCTTTAATCGTGTCGTATGTTTCTTTTCTGTCTTTGTTCTTAACAGCGCCGCTTACAAACGTGCTGCCTGGAATAAGTTCAGCAAGCATTTCGCCTGCGCTAATTCTATCTACTAGTATAAGTGTGTTGCCTGATTCTTTTACTGTGGTTAGTAGTTTGCCTATATATTCTAATCTTGCTGTATTTGTTGTTAAATATTTTAATTCTTCTTGGTAGCCTGCATGTGCTACTGTATCTATTAGTTGTACTACATTAACATGACATTGCGATAGCACACCTTTGTCCTGCAATTCTTTTGCTGTAATGTTGCCAATTACAGGTCCTAGACTAGCATGAATACTTTCGAACTCAAACTTCTCTTTAGGTACTGTGCCAGTTAGTCCCCAACGTATGGGTGCATTACGTAGGTTGCGAGTGAGCAGGTTCTTGAGAACTTCTGCTTTGGCTTGGTGTACTTCGTCGACAATAATAGTGCTCACATCTTCTAAGAACTCTGCAAGTGATAATACTGCTGAGCCATCCTTATGCTTCTTGTCGAGAATATTCAAACTCTGCCAAGTGCATATAGTGTGAGTCTTACCTAACATCTTTCTGTCGCCGAAGTACACCCCTACATCAAGCCCACAGTTAATGTAGTCTTCTTCTGTTTGTTCAACAAGTGATTTGTTTGGAACAATAACAAGACTACGACCGTAAGGCTCCGTTATGTGTGACAGCGTTGCTGTGGTAATAGTTTTACCTGCACCAGTAGCAATCTGTTGCAAGCTCTGTGGATTATTTAAAAAGTTATTGATTGCTTCTACTTGATAGTCACGTAGAATAATTTCTGTACCTGCTACAGGATGTCCTTCGGGCCAGCACACACCTTGGTCTGCCCAGTAACGTTCTGTTACAGGTGCAAAGTTTAATTTTATAGGGTGACGTCTATCATCAATGTCTACTATTTGTACATTATTTTTTTGTAGCACTTGACTAATAGTGTCAAGATGATTAACATACCCAGTGCCGCCAATACCAAAAAAAGCAACTTTGCCGTCCCAGCGACCAAGTTTATATTGTGGCATGTACTTTGCATAGGGCACTTCAAACTTAAGAGAATTTGCCAACTTTCTGCGTACATCAACATCAAGACCTTCTATTTTGATGTTTACTTCATCTTCTATTATTAGTTTACACGTTGCCATTTATATTTCTTCAAACTGTTTTTTTAACATTAACGATATTTCTTTACTGTATGCTATACTAAGATCACATACGTTATATACGTAACTAGAAATAATTCTTCCTGTGTAACCAGAATCAAGTGTTAACGAACTTTGAAATTTAATTTTTGATTCAATTAATGGTTTAGGTATTTTATTACTATCTATATTAATATACACTATATCAACTGATTTGTCAAGAGAAACATTTAAATTATTGTTTTTTATATACAAATTAAAATCAAGTCCGTCATCATTGTTAGGTAATCTAAACAATACAGAATGTTTTAAGTTGGGATTTAAATAATATAATGTCTTGTGCAGATGTTCTAATTGTTCTAAACATTCATTTTCGTTTAATCCTATTAGTATCGGCAAACGTTTTAATTGTATTAAGGTTGTAAACATCTGACATATATCATACTGATCAGGATTAACTTGTATTGAATGTCTCGAACGGTTAGCAATCTTATGTAATAAATTATCTTGTTTTTTGTAATTATCTAACACATTAAGATTATATAATATACTCCTATCTTGATAAAATACTAAATTACTCTTACAAGGTTTACCAAACATATTATGTAATGTTTGTACATGTTCGTTTGCTAAATTACGAAGGTTATATTGATATAAACTAGGTACATAATTTTGTGGTGATACTCTAATTGCCTTTATTTGAGTATAAAAATCTATTAATTTTTTATCAATGTCGAACCCATTATTTTGAAATGTGTCAATAATCTCTTCTAGAATACGTTCTTTAAATTCAAATATATGTTGATGACTACCTTTAACATGTGTATGATACCCTCTAAATTTAGAAGTAATGGATTCTAATTTTATTATTAATTTTTTACTGAACGGAAATCTTAGAATTAATTTATTATCTTCTAATTTTAAATATTTAGATCTATCAATTGTCCTTAATGGAGTGCGTAATACCTGTAGTCTATTCTCTAGATCGTCAATACCAGCTAACAAAAACTGATCATTATATTTTATTAATTTTTCTTTTACTACAGTATATTGTCTATCAGTAAATGCAATACCTTTAAATATTTGCCTAGCAATACTAGTTAGAAATCCAATATCGGATGCATCGATATTAAATTCTATGTCTTCACGTAGGCCAACAAACAATTCTAAACAATCTTCTGCAGTATTATAATTATGTATCATACGTTAATTATAGCTTAGACTAAAGCAGATGTCAAGTTTTTTAATGGCAGTCCTTGTGATATTTCTTCTATTGTATATTCAGTGTGTGCGTAATCATTAAGCCATTGTGTTCTATCTGGCATCACAGGATTTTCAATATCGTATAAAAAGTCTATATCGTTGGCCACGTCATAAGCAAGACTATGAGTACTAACAAAAGCAGGAACGCCTTCGATGATAGAATGTATCCCAGGATTGCTACTGTAACTGATAGTACAATGTATATCATTAAAGCCCATATCAAAAGAATCATAAGTGCCGTTAACATGTCGGGGCTCCTGTCTATATACGTGTCGTAAGCCTCGTTCTATTTCAGGTAATCGACAGCGTGGGTGTGGCCTAAATATAATTGGCCGTTGTGTGTGTTTACGTATTTCATCGTATGTATCTAAGAACCAGTTGCTCATAGGTGGCATGCCTTGCCACTGTAGACTTTTATCATGCTGTCCACATAATAGTATATACTCGCCGTCAGTACGCCAAGGCTTTAACGATAGACCGAGTAGACGATGGCGATCACTGTTATTACTATCGGGCCCAAAGTAAGCATCTCTATTAATCCCATTTAATCCCACCTTCCACGTTGTGCTTCTTTTGATTCCTCCGACTTCGAGGACGATAACTGGTTTGCGAAGTTCAAGACAACGGGTCCAAATATCTTTGTTACGAGCCATTCTACCGTGAAAAAGCACACTCCAAATAACATGGCAATCGGCATCATCGATATTATTACTATCACTAATATTATGCCCATTAGAAATGCAACTGTGCTCAAAAGCACTAAAAATATTAGAGGCATTTAATGCACCGTATTCCTTCCAAAGCCTAAACTTCATCTAGATGTCCAATATGTTTCTTTACGATTAACCATTATATCTTTGGCTAAACTTTTTCCAGTATCTTTACGGGCACCTTTTAAATGGTCAATCCATTGACCAAGTTTAGTATTTATTAAAGGATGACCGCCGCCTCCGCTCTTAGCTTCACGCAAATACATGTCTGCACTATAATCTAAAACGTCTGGATTATATATTTTCATAAGGTTAAGTATATGTCCAAATATATAACTATCGTGCCACTCAACTAACTTAAACATTCCATTATCTGCATCTTCGTAAAATCTTTCAAATTCTTTTAGAAATTCAATACATACTGGGGTATTTAAGTTTAATCCGTAAAATCCACATTCGGGCCATGTCTGTGATCCTTTACCTCTACCAACATATGTAATCCATTTATCATCAGGTAATAGTTCTGCAAAGTCTTCATAACTCCAATTAGTATGTACAAATGTATCTGCATCCATCCACACGCACCAGTCCTTAGAGCGCTGTACAGCATCATAAACTGCGTATGTCTTATTTGCAAAGCGCACAGCATCCCATTTGAATTCCTTTTGCCAATCCTTGCGTCCTTTACGTGCAGGATGGTTTGTTATATCTCCGTTTGCGTGTGGAACGCTGCTCCATTTATTTTTAAACTGATTTAATTTTGGTAATACAATTTGTGCATCTAGTACAGTAATATTGTTTGCAGAAACTATTGGATTACAATTTTCCGCGTACACTAATAATTTAATTTTTGGATCAACCTTTTCAGCAAAGCTATCTAGAAATCTTTGGCCATATTTTTCTAATCCAGGTTGATGAAATGTTGTTACTACAGTAATATCTTTCATGTAAATTCTCGCATATGTTTCCAGCACTCTCCAGAGCGCAGTTCTTCGAAATTCCAGTGACTCATACTAATACGCTGACACCAACTATTTCTATCAAATTGCTGCGGAGTTTCGATTTGATTAAGGTTAGTATTTGCAATTTCTCTGCATTGACTATCTCGATGGTCAGTTAAAAATATATTGTAACCTTTTATTGCAGGGCCAACGGCTGCACTACTATTATGATTTATTACAGCCCAAGCACCTTGTAAATCTGTTTCTAAAGGTTTATTTGAAGGACTTATAGAAACATTTTTATAATTTAATAATCTACACCCTTTTCCTAAATAATCCCTAGCACGTTTATCACCAGGATGTCCTCTAATAATAATTGGTCGATCACTATATTGTTGTATAGTGAATATTGTTTTTTCTAACCATTCTAATACTGACAATCCTTTCATACTCCACCCTCCATTTCTTTGAGCCATTAGTAAAATATGATTACCTGTTGTCTTGTATGGTTCCATACGTATTCCGGTAGTTTGTTGTATTTTATTCCATCTATTTCTATCTATAACAGTGTCGCAGTATTCACCAGTAGTTGGAAAAATTCCATTATAACTATATCGCAAGTACCCCCAAGGATTTAAATGATTATGGTACAAAAATAAATTAGCATCAGCAGTAATCGTAGGAATATTAGACTGGATTATTTGTTTTCTTAATGCAAGATGCGGTGAATGAGTTTGATCATATATCCAACCTTGTATAACATTTACATCACTTGGTATTATGTTACGTTCGTAACATAGTTCTCCCTGATCGCCTGCTACATTTACACCTGTTATAAAGTCACGTAATAGTTGTTCTTTTTGAGGTTTAGTATTTCTAGCAGGAACTGTATGTAGATAACTAACTACTTTCATTTAAAATGTCCCAAGCAAATCCCGAAATCATTTCTCTTGGTGTGAATTGGCAATAACTTAGATGTGCAGCAAATGCCATTATATCATCTGCTTTTGGCATGTATAAATTATTAAGGTCGTCAATTTTTGTGTTACACAGTACACTTGCTGCATTAGGTGCAAGTGCAATAGCGGGTACACCGTATAATAATGCTTCTGTAGCTGCAATGCTGTTAAATGTTATTAAACAAAATGTTTTATCTAAAGCATTGTATATTGTATTTGTTGTAATTCTTTCTGACCTGTTAGGTTTTGTACGAATAGTAATTTTACGATCAGTTTGTAATTTTACTTGTGCTATAGTGTCATTAATCCAATCATCTAAATTCATTCCGTAAAATTTCATAACCTTTTCACTAGGCGGACAAATTAATATTTCGCTACCGTGTTTTCGTTTAGCAACAAATTTATATTTTAATTTTTTTAATCTATCATGCGGTCTTTCAATAATTGGACCAAGGTTTTGAACATGATTAATTGTTAATCTATGATATTGTTTATGTTTATCATTCCCAAAATATCCAGTATCCATATAGTAAAATTTACGTCCTGTATCCCAACAATGTTGTATTGCTTGTTGACAGTTTGTAGATAATCCTCTAATTAATAACGGAGTACTAGATTTTTTCTCTCTATCCCATGTTGATATATTTCCAGGAGACCCTTGTATAAAGGTTTCAATTATTGGATCATATTTTAATCCTCTAGACTCATACGGAGCATCACTTTCTATAGATACTACTCTTATTGGTTTAGTCACAGTATTATCTCCTTTATAAAATATATTATCTGGGTCTATCCGATTTTTTAAAGTTTTTTTTAGATGATCCTTTGTTTCAGTATTTAATGTTAAATCATCGATACTTTTATCTCTGTCAATTTCTCTTAGATATTTTAATTTAAGTTCAGAAATTTCATCTCTTAATACATGACGCTCAACTTTATACCATTCATTTGCATATTCACAATCTTTATATTTTGAAAACCAAGGACCGCCTTCTGTATAGTGTAATGCTTTTGGCTTGCCGTCTTCTGGTTCTTTATACCATCCAACTAACCAATTCCATTCGTAACTTAGCCTACCAATTTCGGTATTATCTAGCCAACTAAATCTGTGTAAGTATGCACCAGTTATTTCCGGATCGTTAACTAAATCTAATGTTAATTTTTTATTACTAGGATGGCTACAATTAATTAACATCATACTTGACCAGTTTTTACGAGGATATTGTGTCTGTTGTTTTCCGTCCATTTTTACATCTTCTTTAGGTGTATAATCATGATGCGCACACATAACTGCATATTTAGGATCACATTGTGCAAATAAAGTTTGTACATCTTTTAAAAATACAAAATCACAATCAATAAACAATGCCCAACCTTTATATTCTTGCAACGCAGGAATTAAAAATCTTGTAAATGTAAACTCTGTAGATGCTAATTTGTCTTCATCTCGCCAGTAAAAATTGTCTCGCCTTAACTCTTTTTGTTTTAACGGAACTATATCTGTTAATCTTACAGTTCGACCTTCTATACTTTTCTTACAGACTTGGTATGCAATGTCTTCTCTACTATCCCAGCCTACATAAATTTTTAATGGATCCATTAATCTCTTCTTTCAATATCGTTTTCAGATAGCACATTCCCCATCCACACTTCAATTACTTTTGCAACCTTGTTATCTAAGTTTACAGCCTTATGCCACCATCCTACAGGTATATCTATGCTATCTCCAGGTACAAGTAATGTACTAGTTTTGTTACCTTTTTTGTCTTCAAGAAACATATTTATAACTCCGTCTACAACATGCCAGTGCTCGCTACGTTTAAAATGTCTCTGATCACTTAATTCATGTCCTTCGTAAAACTCAAGTTGTTTGACTTGCCATCCGTTACCGTTGTCTAATATAGTATACTTACCCCATTGACGCACAGTAGTTGGCTGATTCCAGTTTTTTAATATCCAACTTGATGAATTTTTCTTATCTTCACCACCGACACCAAACGCAAATTCAACTTGGGAATGATTGCCGTATGTAGCATATTCAGGCGTAGTTGTGTTTGTTCTGTCGCCGCCGTTAGCAAAGACTATCTTGTTAGTATTAGTTGACATTGTATGAAAAATTGCCTGGCATGCGCTGTCGTCACTATCATCAAATCCGATGACTTTATCTACAACAGACAATTCTTTAATAATAGCAACTCGTTCTTCAAACGGCATAAATGGCTTACCTTTCTTTCGTGTAAGCCATTCGTCGCTATTTACACCGACAATAAGTTTACTGCCGAGCTGTTTTGCTGATTTAAAATATTCGATATGTCCGCTATGGAGTGGATCAAACCCACCTGTTACTAATACTACATTGCTCATGTAGATATTTACTAGTTACCATCCAAAGATATAGTCTTTTCTGACATTAGTAATTTCTCTTGCGCCTAACTCTTTTAAAAAATTACCTGCGCAATATTCAGTATCTTCGTGTTGTTCACATACAATGATAGGCTTATATTTTGTAATAGTATCCACTGCACCTTGAATAACTTGTAGTTCGTGTCTTTCACAATCAATTTTTAGTAATCCAAATTTAGGCAAATCTAAATTATCCATGCGTTTAATATCAATCGAGCCTGTACCAACTTCGCTTACAAAGCTATTACCAGTATTAACACTATCAAAAATCATTTGTACTTTGCCATCAATATTACCTAGCGCATGTCGGTGTACGTCAACAGGCAATCCATAAACATTACGCTCTAAACAACTATACACTTGTTTAAGAGGTTCAAATGCTATTACATGTTTAAATTTTTCAGTAAGTGGTTTTGCCCATAATCCAACATTAGCACCAACGTCTACGGCAATATCAAAATCTGTAACATACTTGTATGCTTCGTCTCTAACATCGTCTTGATATTCTGGAGGCCCGCCATTCCGTATACGTTTTGTGATTAACCTTTCAAAATGGTTGTCACTATCGGGCATAAAATAATTATATACTTGTTTCATACTATTCCTATCAATGCATTTTTGCTGCCTATATATTCCAGCTCTTGATATCCGTATGATTTTAAAATTTCTAAAACACTATTTTTATTAAAGCCATATCTGCGTTCATG
>Ga0209603_1001491_pt1 | contig 24189 bp, 22 predicted proteins | sample COGITO_mtgs_1206_FD_184812 | JGI IMG/M metagenome (GOLD analysis project Ga0209603, IMG submission 184812) | Pelagic marine microbial communities from North Sea - COGITO_mtgs_120607 (SPAdes) (version 2) | ecosystem: Environmental > Aquatic > Marine > Epipelagic ... | reverse complement strand
GAGATTAACCTGCTTCGATTGCATTTAAATTACCTTTTGTGCTTTATTTACTCCATTCCATTCGTCGCCCTCTATATCGTTTTTTTCTTTCTGTTATTATTTTTGGGGGTGTTTTAGCGATTTCGTTGATTGAAGCTAGAGCCGCAATTTTAAGTACTATTATTGTTTTCTTAATGTTCTTATTTTTTCAAATTTATTTATTAACAATTAAATACTATACGCAGAAACAAGGGGTTACGAATATTGCTCTAACGATTGTTCCCTATTTTATTGCCATATTATTTAATATTGGCATTACTAATAAGGCAAACAAAGGGACTATTACTGAAACAGTTGGACGAATTGCTTTTACCGAAGAGTCCTCTAATGGTCGTTTTCAATATTGGGGAGACGCTTTCGATTATATTTTAAAGAATCCCATATTGGCCAGCGGTCTGGGGAATTGGAAAATTGCTTCTATTTCAGAAGGAAAAGATCACATAAGCGGGTATACAGTTCCTTATCATGCACATAATGATTTTATTCATGTCTTTACAGAAACAGGTATTCTAGGTGGCTTGACTTATCTTTCTATTTTTGCCTGTTTAACCTTTTATTTATTTCTGTTACTATATCGAAAGTATAAATTACAAGGTATTCTAGAGCTCCAGTATTTTTTCCTTCTCCTTCCTTTTATTGTTTATAGTCTTGACGCTGGCTTAAACTTCCCTGTTGCACGCCCACTAATGCAGTCCTCGTTGGCAATATTTTCAGGGTTAATTCTTGCATTATACTTAGATCAAAAACATAAACATGACCCTGTTCAGCCTATTAAAGGAAGCTTATACAAATCCTCCTTTTTATTTATACTTGTAGCGCTATTTTTAGGGATATTCGTTCATATCATTTCCTATATATCTTTGACTAAACAGGGACAATTATTGTACGAATTTAACAACGCTAAATATAATCTGACACGTGCACAGCTAGACGATATCTCACATGATTTTCCTAATCTTACTGAGACGGCCATGCCTATTAAATCGATGAAAGCTCGTTACTATTATCTTCAAGGCAATAAAAAAGAAGCTTATCAGATGATTGATGAGGGTGCAAAAGACAACCCCCAAATTTTCTTTTCAGAAAATCTTAAGGCTCAATTTCTTTTTCAAGAAGGTAAGCTAGATAGCGCCTATGTTTACGCCAAAAAAGCTTTTGAAGGCTTACCTGATAATATGCCTCATTATGATATGTATATGAAAACACTTGTTGCCAAGCGGGATTTAACCTCAATAGATCAAACTTTTGAAAAAATGATTTCTATGGCAGAAAATAAAAAGCTTACCTGGACGATATATATTAGATCTTTGGCGCAAACAAGGAGTTTAGGAGATCCTTTTGCAATGGATAAGGCCGCTTCAGCTTATCAACTGTTTCCACAAGATGAAACTATTTTTTCGTTATATCGTTTATTAACCTATGGGCAACAGCGTATGGTAGAAGCCGAAAATATCAGTAAACAAGCTACAGCAGAATACAATAATAAAGAATATGGTAAAGCAGCAGCTTTATTTCAGCAAGCCTTTGATAAGGATCCATTGCAGCATACTTATTCTCTCAATGCCGGATTAGGCTATTTTGAAGCAAAACAATATGATAAAGCAATCAAATTCTTTGATTTGGCTTTAACATCTAAAAAAGAAAGCACTAAAGAAAAGGCCTTGCGTTATAAAGGTCTTTCCCTGTATTCATTAGGACGAAGTCCGGAAGCTTGTGCGGTATTTTTAGTTTTAAGGAATAAATATCCCAAGCGTATGTATCAGCAGGAATTGCAAAAGTATTGCTTAGGCCAAAATTAGTAAGGGTATGAAAGTAGAAAATATCTGCTGTATAGGAGCAGGTTATGTAGGTGGGCCTACCATGGCAGTGATTGCACAACAATGCCCTCATCTTATGGTTTTTGTGGTCGATCAAAATCCAGAACGCATTGCAGCTTGGAATAGCGAAGACCTTTCCCAACTCCCCGTTTATGAGCCTGGTTTAAGTGAGTTAATTGCCGCTACTAGAGATAAAAATCTATTTTTTTCTACAAAAATTGATGAAGCCATACAAAAGGCAGAAATGATTTTTATGGCAGTGAACACCCCCACTAAAACCAGTGGTGAAGGAAAGGGAATGGCCGCAGATTTAACCCATGTTGAAAATTGCGCTCATAGGATTGCCCAAGTGGCTACAACAGATAAAATAGTGGTAGAAAAATCTACTCTCCCCGTAAGAACGGCAGAGAAAATAAAAGAGGTCCTAGCTACAAATAAAGTAGGGGTGTCTTTTGAAGTATTATCTAATCCAGAGTTTTTAGCAGAGGGAACCGCCATACAAGACCTTTTTAAGTCAGATCGTGTCCTAGTTGGGGGTGATGCCACGCCAACCGGTCAAGACGCAGTAGCGGCTTTAGCATTAATTTACGCGAATTGGATTCCTAAGGAAAAAATATTGACTACTAATGTTTGGTCTTCAGAATTGTCTAAACTGGCTTCTAACGCTATGTTGGCTCAACGTATTTCTTCCATCAATAGTCTATCTGCTTTATGTGAAAAAACTGGGGCTTCCATTCAAGAGGTTTCAAGAGCAGTGGGTTTAGATCATAGAATAGGGGATAAATTTTTAAATGTTTCTGTGGGTTTTGGTGGGAGCTGTTTTCAAAAAGACGTACTCAATTTGGTTTATCTGTGTCAAACTTATGGTTTAACTAAAGTGGCAGAGTATTGGCATCAGGTCATTAAAATAAACGATTATCAAAAAAATCGTTTTGCGGCCCTAATGGATGAACATTTAAACACCCATAAGCAACCTAAGAATATTAGTCTTTTAGGCTGGGCTTTTAAAAAAAACACCAATGACAGTAGAGAGTCAGCTGCAATTTATGTTGCAGCAAAATTACTTGAAGAAGGTTATAGCTTGTGGGTTTATGATCCTATGGTCAAAGAGACAAGAATTCAATCAGATTTAGGCTTATTATTTGAATCACAAAATAAAGACAAAGAACAAGTAAAAAAGTTACTTGCAAATATTAGGGTTTGCGCTAGTATTACGGCCGCACTATCTCCAGCGAATGCAGCAGGTATTTTGACAGAATGGGAGGAATTTAAAGCTTTTGACTGGAAAAACTTCCTAGAAAACAGCGACGAAAACTATCGTCTATTTGACGGAAGAAACCTTATAAATCAAGGGATTAGTGATAAAATCTTTAGTATTGGAAATTAGTTTTATCAAAAAAAAGTAAAATAAGTACTTGATATCATTTTAAATTAAGTACTTTTGGTACTAGATAAAATTAATTAATAGTGCTTAATCAACTCATTACCTCTAAAACTCGGTTGCGTCTGTTGATAAAATTCTTTATCAGTCAGGCCAACCGGGGGTATTTGAATGGATTAGCAAACGAGTTCAATGAATCCACCAACTCGATTCGAAAAGAACTCAACCATCTCTCTGAAGCCGGTTATCTCGAAAAATACAAAGACAATAACAAAGTAGGTTATAAGGCAAATGTCAACCACCCTATGTTTGAAATTCTTCAAAAAGTTGTTTTTAAGCATTTAGGTCTTGAAGATATCGTTGAGCATGTTTTAGCACAGATGGGGGCAGTACAACAGATCCATTTAATAGGAGATTATGCTAAAGGACTTGATACCGGTACGATAGAAGTAATGGTAGTAGGGAAAAAACTCAATACTGATTATATCACTTCTTTAGAAGATAAAGTAGAAAAATTAATTGATAGAAAATTAAATATTTATACTTCAAACAAGTCGATATCACTTCTTGAAAATATAATTCTATATAAAAATGAAACTTTATAGTCCCTTTAAAGAGAGCTTTTCTTTTTTTATTAAATTAAATTACTTCTTTAACAAACAGCAAAAGAGAAGTATTATATACTTGCTCATTCTCTTGTTCGTAGGGATGCTACTCGAAATGACGAGTCTTTCAATGGTTATCCCATTGATTTCATCTATTCTAAATCCAGAATTTAGAGAAGTATTACATCAACTTCCCATAGACCCGAGTTATTTTAAACACTGGTCAAATAAAGAATTAATACTAATCTTTTTAGGAATACTAGTTTTTACGTTTTTAGTTAAAACTTTCTTTTTAATTTATTTGAGTTACCGTCAAAATAGATTTATTGGGGGCGTCTCTGCCACTATTTCGACTCGTCTTTTTGAAAAATATCTTGGAGCAGATTACACTTTTCATTTAAATAGGAATTCTGCAGAATTGATGCGTAATTTGCAGCAGGAAGTAGCCTTTTTTATTGCATTTTTTCAATCGTTTATTTCTACTATTGTAGAGCTATTGCTGTTATTTGCAGTTGTTTTAACACTATTAATTATTGAACCGATTGGAGCAGTTTCCCTAGGCATTTTTTTAGGGCTCATCTCTTATCTTTTTTTTCAAATTACAAAAAAAAGATTATCTGAATGGGGAAAAAAAAGACAAGATTTAGATGGATTAATATCTCAAATTATTTTAGAGACTCTTACAGGAATAAAAGAGATAAAAATAAAGGGAAAAGAAGTGTTTTTTCTCAAAAAGTACGCTTCAAATACCTTCTATAAGGCCAATATAAATGCATTGTTTACGACAATAAATTTAGTTCCTAGATATTACCTAGAGTTTATGAGTATTTTTGCCTTAGCAAGTTTTATAACAATGATGTTGCTTCAAGGACGCCCACTTACTTCTTTGATCACAATAGTAGGGGTATTTGTTGCGGCAATATTTAGAATGTTACCCTCTGTCAATAAAATCATTTCAAGCTTTCAAGTTATCAAGTATAAGAAATATGCTTTAGATGTATTGTTGAAAGAATTTAAACAAATTGAATTTGAAGGTTTCCCAAAAACAGTAGCGAGTAATTCCTATCCTATCAAAAAAACGATAGCTTTAAAAGGATTAAATTTCAATTATAATTCGACATCAAAAGTGCTTAAAAACGCATCATTTGAAATCAAAAAAGGGAGTTTTGTTGGAATTATTGGAGAATCTGGCGCTGGAAAGAGTACACTAGTAGACGTGCTTTTGGGACTCTATCCTGTTAATCATAAAAATATATTTATTGATGAAACCCCTATTTCAGATCAAATAAGATTATTTCAAAACAATATAGGTTATGTAGCCCAAGAAATCTTCTTGCTAGATAATAGTATTAAAAATAATATCGCTTTAGGAATACCCGAAGATGAAATAGATATAAATAGGGTAAATGAAGTGATTCAACTCGCTCAAATTAAATCTTTTGTTGAAACGCTACCAAACGGGATCAATACTATTGTTGGAGAACACGGGGATCAATTATCAGGGGGTCAACGTCAACGTATAGGAATTGCTAGGGCACTATATCAAAACCCAGATGTTTTAATTTTTGACGAAGCTACCTCTGCTCTAGACAATGAAACAGAGAAAGAAATTTTAAAGGTTATTTTCTCATTAAAAAAGGGAAAAACTATAATTATGATTGCCCATCGCCTTTCTACATTAGAAAAATGTGATGAAGTATATCAAATAAAGAAGGGAGAAATAAACCCTATAGAATTAAGTCTAAAATCTAGTTAGATGCTTGAAAACAAAACTTTATTAATTACAGGCGGTACGGGGTCCTTTGGGAAAACCTTTATTCCACTAACACTAAAAAAATACAATCCAAAAAAAATTATCATTTTTTCAAGAGATGAAATGAAACAGTGGGATTTGTCATTAAAATATAGCGGTGAAAAGCGGATTAAATTTATCATTGGTGACATTAGAGATAAAGAGCGTTTGATCCGAGCTCTAGATGGAGTAGATTATGTCATTCATGCCGCTGCGACAAAGATTGTCCCAACAGCAGAATATAATCCTTTTGAATGTGTTAAGACAAACATTCTTGGTGCTATGAATATCATTGATGTTTGTATTGAAAAAAAGATAAAGGGGGTAGTTGCCTTATCGACAGATAAAGCAAGCAATCCGGTTAACTTATATGGTGCAACAAAATTAGCTTCAGACAAGCTTTTTGTTGCCGCTAACTCAAATGATCAAGAGCATAATACAAAATTTTCTGTAGTGCGTTATGGCAATGTGATGGGCTCGAGAGGCTCAGTAATTCCCTTCTTTTTGAACAAAAAAGCTGAAGGAACGCTCCCGATAACTGACCCAAGGATGACCCGTTTTATGATTTCCTTAGAGGAAGGGGTAAAATTAGTTTGGCATGCCATTGAAGATATGTTAGGGGGGGAGATCTACGTCAAGAAGATCCCATCAATGACCATTACCGATATTGCAAAAGCGGTCTCTACAAAAGCCGATCAAAAAATCATTGGAATACGACCTGGAGAAAAATTACACGAACAAATGATTGGGATAGAAGATGCCCCACATACCTATGAGTATGACGAGTATTTTAAAATTCTTCCGGCGATTCACAATTGGTCTAAAGATCCTAATAGAATTAAAGACGGAAAAGCCGTTCCAGAGGACTTTATTTACAGTTCTGATAATAATAAAGAGTGGATGAATGCAGAAGATTTATCCCTTTGGATCAAAGAAAATGAGCATAAAATAGGATTGATTTAATTGATGAAAAAAGTTGTATTTTTTGGTGGTTCAGGCCTTTTAGCCGTGAATTGGGCAAAAAAAATATGTCGAGATTATGAGGTGTATTTAATTATGCATAAAAGAAAAATACAACTCTCAGAAGTTAAGGTGATTCATTTTGACGAAGATTTTGAGGCCTCTTTTAAGCATTTTATTTTAACATTAAAGCCAGACTTAATCGTTAATTGTGCAGGTTTAACGAATGTTGATTTTTGCGAGACAAATCCTTTAATGGCGAGTGAGATCAATACAGTATTACCTAGAAAGCTAGCTTTAATTACTAAAAAAATTGAAGCAAAATTTGTACATATTTCTACTGATCACCTCTTTGACGGGCAAAAGAAGCTTTATAGCGAAGAAGATCTAGTTAGCCCTTTAAATCAATACGCAAAGACAAAAGCAGCGGCAGAAAAAGAGGTGTTATCCATTGATGAAAATGCCTTAATTGTTCGAACTAATTTTTATGGTTGGGGACTTAGTTATCGTAAATCATTTAGTGATTTTATTCTTGAGGGCCTAAGAAATAAAACAGATTTACAGCTCTTTAGCGATGTGTTTTATTCTCCTATTTATATAGGTGAATTGGTGCGATTAATTCATATAGCCCTGGAAAAGAATTGTAGAGGGATATACAATTTAGTAGGATCAGAAATCATTAGTAAATACGATTTTGGAGTCGCTGTTGCCGAAGTTTTTGGTCTTTCAAATAAAACTATTTCTTCCTCATTGATTGAGAGAAAAAAAGGACTAGTTCTTCGGCCAAAGAATATGGCGTTAAGCAATAAAAAATTGCTTAAAGAATTAAATCAACCCATCTTAACTTTAAAACAACAATTAATGTCATTAAAAGAAGATGAAATAAAAAAAGTAGCGGTCTAATGAGTTTATCTTTACTACAAAGAACCCAGCCTTTACTTGAGTTTGATTTAAAGCTTCATAAAACTTACTTACAGGAGCAAGTTGAGCATGCTTCTTTCTTAGTTTTAGGAGGAGCAGGTTCTATTGGTCAAGCAGTAACAAAAGAGATTTTTAAGCGTTCCCCTAAAAAACTACACGTTGTTGACATCAGCGAAAATAATCTTGTTGAATTAGTTAGAGATATTCGAAGTAGTTATGGCTACATTAAAGGAGATTTTAAAACCTTTGCTCTTGATATAGGCTCAAAAGTATATGATGCTTTTATCGAAAAAGATGGTCAGTATGATTATGTTTTAAATCTGTCTGCTTTAAAACATGTAAGAAGCGAAAAAGATCCGTTTACTTTGATGCGAATGATAGAAGTAAATATTTTAAACACCCTTAAAACCTGTTTGCAATCGCAAGCAAAAGGGGTGAAAAAATATTTCTGCGTCTCCACAGACAAAGCAGCAAATCCTGTTAACATGATGGGAGCTTCAAAGCGAATTATGGAGTTATTTCTCATGCGAGAAGCTAACCAACTTCCCATTTCAACAGCTCGTTTTGCCAATGTGGCATTTTCTGATGGCTCTTTGTTACATGGTTTTCAAAACCGCATCATTAAAAAACAACCCATAGCCGCACCAGATGATGTAAAAAGATATTTTATTACACAAGAAGAAGCTGGACAACTTTGTCTTATTGCTTGTCTAATGGGAGAGAATAAAGATATTTTTTTCCCTAAACTTAAAGATGAATTACACTTGATTACCTTTAAATCAATTGCACAAAAATTCCTTTTAGATCAAGGGTTTATGCCTATGGAGTGTAGCAGTGAGGAAGAAGCTAGATCCACGATAGAGAAATGTATTGAAGAAAAAAAATGGCCCTGCTATTTTTCACCATCAACAACCACAGGCGAGAAGTCTTTTGAAGAATTTTATAGAGAAGATGAACAACTAGACTTAAAGCGATTTAAGAACTTAGGTATTGTGAAGAGCGAATTAAATGCAGTTGCAGAGCAGTTAGATTTTTTCTTACAAAAGGTCAATGAAATGCGTGATAGAAATCGATGGGATAAAGAAGAAATAGTTACTCTTTTTCAATCATTATTACCAGAGTTTAATCATATCGAAACCATGAGTTCTTTAGATCAAAAAATGTAAAAAAATGGACAAAGTTATTGTTATAGCAGAAGCAGGAGTCAACCATAATGGTGACCTAGACAATGCAATCAAATTGATTGATGTTGCGGCAAAAGCTGGAGCAGACTTTGTTAAATTTCAAACCTTTAAGGCAAAAAACTTAGTTACTAAACAAGCGCAAAAAGCTATTTATCAGCAAGAGAATACCACTAGTTCATCTAGCCAGTTTGATATGCTAAGTCAATTAGAGATTCCAGCAGATTGGTACCCAAAATTGCTTCAACGCTGTAAAGAGAAAGAGATTGGTTTCCTTTCGACAGGATTTGATTTAGAAAGTATTGACTTTTTAGATCAACTGGGACAGAAGTATTTTAAAGTTCCATCAGGAGAGATAACCCATAAATCTTTATTACGCAGAATTGCTCAAAAAAAGAAGTCGGTTATTATCTCAACAGGAATGGCCACTATGCAAGAAATTCATGAAGCAGTAAAGGTGTTTCTTGAAGAGGGATTGACTAAAAATAATATCACTATTTTACATTGTACAACTGCATATCCCACACCATTAAACGAAGTTAATTTAATGGCCATGAAGACTATTGAAAATGAACTTGGAGTAGAGATTGGTTATTCAGACCATACCCTAGGGACTGCTGTTGCCATTGCAGCGGTTGGACTAGGAGCAAAAATAATTGAGAAACATTTTACTCTAGATAAAAATTTATCTGGGCCAGACCACAAGGCATCGCTAGAACCCAATGAATTAATCCAGATGGTAAAAGCGATAAGAGAAGTCACTCAATCTATTGCAGGGACTGCTAAAAAAGCTCCTACACCAACAGAGTTAGAAAATAGAAAAGTCGCTCGTAAAAGTCTTTGTTACAGCCGTGGGCTTGAAAAAGGAAGGCAACTTAGAGAAGAAGATTTTATTGCATTAAGACCAGAAGGGGGGATTAGTCCAATACTAATTGATGATTTTATTGGGAAAAGCTTAAAGCAATCTGTGGCACAACATACAGCTGTTAATTTAAACCATTTTTTATGAAAAAAGTTTGCGTAATTACTGGGACAAGGGCTGAATATGGGTTGCTCTACTGGACTTTAAAAGCTTTAAGGAAAGAGCCAGCTATTGATTTGCAAATATGTGCCACAGGCATGCACCTTTCGCCAGAGTTTGGTTTAACCTATCAACAAATTGAAGCAGACGGTTTTACCATTGATTATAAAGTAGAAACACTCTTATCTTCAGATACTGGAACTGCCATTGCTAAAAGCATTGGGTTAGGAACTATTGGTTTTGCCGATGCTTTTCAGCAATTACAGCCAGATGTCATTTTAGTGGTTGGGGACAGATATGAAATTTTAGCTGCTGTTACGGCAGCCTTAGCTGCTCGAATTCCAGTTGCACACTGCCACGGGGGGGAACTCACCCTTGGAGCAATAGACGATGCTATTAGGCATGCAATTACAAAAATGGCTCACTTACATTTTGTTTCTACTTCTGCTTATCAAAAAAGAGTTCTTCAATTAGGAGAACAAAAAGAAAGGGTTCGTGTTGTGGGTGCTTTAGGATTAGAAAACATCCAACAGCAACTCATTTCTAAAGCTAATTTTGAAGAAAAAATAGGGAGACCGTTAGCGAATCAAAATTTTATTATTACCTATCATCCCCAAACATTATCTGAAATAAATCTTGAAAATCAAATGACAGCCTTATTTGATGCTTTAGACCAATTCCCCAATGCGCTTTTAATTTTCACCCAGCCCAATGCAGATCATCAAGGAAGGCAAATTAATCAAAAGATAAAGGCCTATGTTCTAGCGAACAAAGATCGAGCAGTTTTCTTCCCTACACTAGGCAGTGAGGCTTATTTAACCGCCCTCTCTCTAGTAGATTTGGTCATTGGAAATTCTTCTAGCGGAATTATCGAAGCTCCAAGTTTTAAAACCCCTACTATAAATATTGGTGATCGACAAAAAGGGCGTATCCAAGCGAGCACTGTGGTAAATACTCCGCCCGAGGCTAAGGCCATTACAAAGGCGATTAAGCAGGGCTTAGAAATGATTCAGGACAACTCCATTCAAAACAGCAAAAACCCCTATGAAGGGGAGCATCCTTCTCATTTAATTCTAGAGACAATATTATCCACCCCATTGGATAATCTCTTATTGAAAAACTTTAATGATCTAAACTTTTCTAATGTATAATTACAGGCAACATATTATTCCAGTTGACACTAGTTTAAGTCAAGCTTTGACTAATTTAGATGAATTAATTAATGAAAAAGTACTCTTTGTTGTAGATAAAGAAAATAAACTTTTGGGATCAATAACTGATGGGGACATAAGAAGAAGTTTATTGAAAAATAATTCTATCAATAAAACAATTGAAAGTGTTTACGAACCCTCTCCTAAGTTTTTTTATGAAAATAGCATTGATCTAAAGAAATTAATTGAATTAAGAAAAGAAGCCATTCATGTTATTCCTATTGTTGATCAACAAAAAAGAATTGTTGATATTTTTAATTATAGTCTTTATAAATCATATTTACCTGTTGATACAATCATTATGGCAGGTGGTAGAGGGAGCAGATTAGCACCACTTACTAATTCAAGACCAAAGCCTTTGTTAGAGATAGGAGGTAAAGCTATAATTGAATATAATATGGACCGGATAATTTCTTATGGAGTAAAGAATTTCTGGCTTTCTGTAAATTATCTTAAGGAACAAATCAAATCTCATTTTAAAAACGGGAAGGATCAAATTAATATCGGTTATATCGAAGAAGAACAACCGATGGGGACTATAGGTTCTTTAACGATGATGACAAATTTCGAACATGAACACCTCCTCATCACAAACTCAGATATATTAACTAACCTGGACTATGAAGATTTCTATTTAGATTTTATTGAGAATGATGCAGACATAGCGATGGTCACAATACCATATGAAACTGTAATTCCTTATGGTGTAGTTGAATGTAAAAACAATAAAGTATTAGGGATACAAGAAAAGCCAACCTATACCCATTATTCAAATGCTGGAATATATTTAATCAAGAAGAAATGGATCAATAACATTCCTAAAAATCAATTTTATAATGCAACGGATTTGATAGAACAGGTCATTCAAGATAACGGAAATGTAATTAGTTATCCCTTTTCCGGGTATTGGTTAGACGTAGGGAAACCCAAAGATTTGAATAGAGCTAAAAATGAAATAAATTCGATAAAGTTTTGATTCCAAAAATTTTATTTCTTATACCTGCTAGAAAGGGTTCAAAAGGTCTTCCCAAAAAAAATATTAAGCCTTTTGGGGATGCCACATTGATTGAAAGAGCAATCAATCAGGCAAAATCTTGTGCTAAAGAAAATGATGTAATTTGTCTATCAACAAACGATGAGGTAGCCATAGAAATTGTTGAAAAAATGGGGATAGATGTTCCCTTTAAACGTCCAGAAGAATTAGCATCAGATAATAGTTCAATGGAAGAAGTAATTCGACATGCATTACAATTTTATGCTCATTTAGGAAAAAATTTTGATTGTGTTGTTTTGTTACAACCTACTTCTCCTCTAAGGAATATTAATGATATTAAAGCAGTAATAAATCGTTTTGATGGAAATCAAGAAATGATTGTAACAGTAAATGAATCAAAAGAGAACCCTTACTTTAATTTATTCGAAGAAACCATTTCGGGAAAGCTAATCAAATCTAAATCAGGCTATTACAAAACCCGTCAAGAGGTCCCAAGATGTTTCGCTTTAAATGGTGCTGTTTATTTGATTTCTAGAGCTACACTAGACCAAAAAGCAATGAAAGATATTACCTGCCTAGAAAAGATTGAAATGCCTGTAGAAAGATCAATAGATATTGACACAAAATTTGATTGGGACTTAGCATTATATTACCTTGAAAAGTTTTATGAAAACAATTAGAATTATACCCCGTTTAGATATAAAAGGCCCTAATCTAGTTAAAGGGATTCACCTAGAGGGTCTTCGTGTTTTAGGTTCTCCAGAAATACTTGCTCAATATTATTATGAAAATGGAGCAGATGAAATTATTTTCCAGGATGTTGTTGCTAGTTTATTTGACCGTAACAGCCTTCATGAAATTATTTCTAGAACAGCAAAAAATATCTTTATTCCAATTACGGTTGGAGGGGGAATTAGATCTATTGAAGACATCCAAGATGTGTTAAGAGCAGGGGCAGACAAAGTTAGTTTGAATACGGCGGCAGTAAGAAATCCATCTTTTATTCAAGAGGCAGCTACTACTTTTGGTTCTTCTACAATTGTAGTAGCAATAGAGGCAATCAAGAATGAAGATGGTAACTATTATGCGTTTGTTGATAATGGCAGAGAAGAAACTGGTTTAGAAGTGCTTTCATGGGCAAAAAAAGTAACAGATTTGGGTGCGGGTGAAATACTAATTACATCAGTAGATAGAGATGGTACAGGAGAGGGGTTCGATTATGAACTCTTATCTGCAGTTAAAAATCAAGTGAATGTGCCTGTAATTGCTCATGGTGGCGGAAATAAATCAATGAATTTAATTGAAACAATCCACAAAAGCAATGTAGAAGCACTTGCTTTTGCTTCTTTTTTACATTATGATGCCTATAATTTAATCCAGCAAATTCCAAATGGAGTTGAGCATGGAAATAGAAGTTTTCTCGAACAAAATCAATCTTTCAAAAAAATTGAAAGCGGAAACATTTCTGAATTAAAAAATTTATTGCTGAATAATAACATACCTTGTAGAAGTTAATTTATGAAGCCAAAAATTGGAATTATCGACTATGGTGTAGGGAATATATTTAGTGTTCAACAAGCCTGTAATCAGGCAGGTATGGAAACAGACTTTATCAATGACCCTACCAATCTTAAAAAGTATCAGGCTTTAATTCTTCCAGGAGTTGGTTCTTATGCGACAGCAATGGCGAATCTTAATAGTAAAGGATTTATCGGGCCATTTAATGAATATATCAAAAGTGGCAGACATTTTATTGGGATATGTCTTGGAATGCAGCTACTGCTTACTAAAAGCCTTGAATTTGGTGTACATCAAGGATTAAACATAATTGAAGGAACCGTAGAGAAATTTAAGCAAGATAATAACATTTCTTATGCAATACCTCAGATTCAATGGAACAAGATTAAAAAATATAAAGATAAAATTGATAAACCTTTAAGCCATTTTATTGAAGAAGATTATATGTATTTTGTGCATTCTTATTATTGTAATGTTATTAATAGGGATACAATTGTTACAACAACAGAATATTGTGGAATTGAATACCCTAGTATCATTAGACAAAATAATGTTATTGGGATGCAATTTCATCCTGAAAAAAGCGGAAAAAATGGCCTGATCTTTTACAAAGAGTTAAAAGAATTAATTATAGAACAACATAATTATGGAATATAAAAACACACAAGAGCGATATAATTTACCCAGTGAGGTTAAATTTTGTAAAAAATGTACAATATCTAACCAACGGCCTAGAATTCAATTTGATGAAAATGGAGTTTGTTCTGCCTGTAATTTTGCAGAATTTAAACAGCATTCAATTGATTGGAAGAAACGAGAAGACGAGCTTGTCGTTATGCTGGATAAGTTTAGACAAAATGATGGCTCATATGATGTAATTGTTCCTTCAAGTGGTGGAAAAGATAGCACTTTTGTTGCGCATAATTTGAAACATAGGTATGGGATGAATCCTTTGACTGTAACTTGGTCTCCACACTTATATACTGAAATAGGATGGCAAAATTTTCAAAATATGATACATCAAGGAGATTTGGCAAACATTCTTGGTACACCAGCAGGGAAGATTCATCGAAAATTAACTAAATTATCTTTTGATATATTAGGAGATCCTTTTCAACCATTTATTTATGGTCAAACAAATTACCCCCTACAAATTGCACAGAAATTTGGAATTCCACTAATTATGTATGGTGAAAATGGCGAAGTAGAATATGGGGGAGATATGAAAAATGCGTTTAAACCCACAAGAGATTATAAATCAGATCATAAAAAACATTATTTCTCAGGACTTGGTCCCGAAGATCTCACAAAATATGGTATAGATTTTAATGACATAAAACCTTATATGTCTCCAGACATAAAAAAATTAGATGATTTAGGATGTGAAATTCATTTTTATGGTTATTATAAAAAGTGGGTTCCACAAGAATTTTATTATTATAGCTCAGAAAATACTGGTTTTAAAGCAAACCCTGTGAGGAGTGAAGGAACGTATTCAAAATACGCTTCACTAGATGATAAGCTAGATGGCTTTCATTATTACTTAGCATACATAAAATTTGGCCTTGGAAGAGCTACCTCAGATAGTGCTCACGAAATTAGAGATGGTCATTTAACTAGAGAGGAAGGAGCAGTTCTTGTGAATAAATTTGATGGAGAATTCCCAAAAAAATATTTTCAGACTTTTCTAGAGTATTGTGATATAAGTGAAGATTACTTTAATGAAGTAATTGACTCATGGAGATCACCCCATCTTTGGGGAAAAACACCTTCAGGATCATGGAAATTAAATCACAATGTTATGGGTACTGGTCTTAAAGACTAATTTAGTTTAAAATGACTAAAAAGCGAAGAGATCAAAAAAGAGCTTTTATTCGTGCTTATCAAAATAAGTTGAAGCAAGGAGAAATAGAAGACTCCTCTCGGATATTATATGATTTAATTAAGACCCCTTTTATAGAAGATCAAAATATTTTAAAAGGGTTACCATTTATTAATCCAGATAATCTATTCTCATGTACACAACAATTTTTGATGATGAGAGTATTGGATTTTGAATTTATAGAACAGATAAATCTTGCCTTTGGTAGATCTAATAACGAAATTAAGCATCCTTTACCTCCATTATGGCGAAAGCGATTAGAAGAAAAACATGCAATTAAAGCAAAGACTTTCCACAACCATTTACTTTGGTTACAATTTTTGTTTTACTGGTTTTTTATAGGGTATTTATCTGCTTATTATGAATGGTTTAAAAATTTTTTCTCAGCTAAGAATGATCAATTTAAAAACCATTCTTATTCTTTTTTTTATCAATTAACCAAGAATAATTTACCCCTAAAGAGTAGCACAAATGATTATGAGAATAATACAATAATCAGCTGGTTTGCTAAAAGAAATGATACTTCAGGAAATATTTTCAGTAATGTTATTTTAGATAAGCCTTTGAAAATTAATCATCATAACGTCTATGGGAGTAACTCTCCATGGCCAAGGATAAAAGAGGTGTGGGATATTGGGGGACTTTTAATTTGGTCAGTTGTATTTTTCTTTAAGGGTTTAGTGAAATTTTTGCAGGGCAACTTCGTTATTCCAATGATGTCAAGAGAAGTTATGTTGGCTAAGTGCGTCCAATATACAGATAGAGATCGTTTACCCAAGAGATACCTATTTCATAATTCAGGTTTTTTCTTTCGCCCCTTGTGGACTTATATAGCCCAAAATAAGGGATGTCAAATTATTTTATATTATTATTCAACTAGCGATTTATGGTTGCAAACTAAAGAAGGGGATGCAAATCGTTATAACCCCTATCATATTATGACATGGCCAGAATACTGGATATGGAATGAATATCAATTAAGTTTTTTAAACCGCTTTTTGACCTATGATTTTAAATATAAAATCGTTGGCCCAATATGGTTTAGTTCAACGAGCATTAAATCATTAAAAAAACTTCCAAAAAAAGGGATCGCTATATTCGATATTGAACCCAAAAGAGATAGCTATGAATTTAAAGTTTATTATCCAGTAAATTATTATGGTTATCAATTATCAAAACAATTTTTCCTAGATCTAACTTATATTGCTGAAAAACATAATATAAATTTATTTATAAAAAGGAAAAGATTAAATAAATTAGAACATAAGGGTTATGAAAAACTCATAAACATTATTTCCAATAAATCTAATATATATTTAATAGATTCTGGGATAGCGGCTAAGTCACTAATAGAAAAGTCTGTATCTGTAATAACAATGCCTTTTTCAACACCTGCTAATATTGCTCATATATTAGGAAAGCCATCTGTATTCTATGATCCATTTAACATGACAATTCCTAAAGATCCAGCTGCTCATGGATTAAAAATATTCACAAATAAAAAAGAGCTAGAAGCGTGGATAATATCAACTATTTAAATTTTCTTAGTTGAATAAATGAATCTCTTCATCGATAAAAAAAAATAATTTCGTAAGGTTGTTAAATCTTTCTTTCAACCATTTAGATTTTTTTAATCTTTTATCAAAACGGAGTAATCTTTTGGTAAACTTAGAACTAACAATTGACTTGTCTTTAAATTGATCTAAGAGACTTACAATTAAATCAATCTTGTTATATAACAAACAAACTGCAATGTAACGTTTAATTGTATCTGTTTCAATAATATTTTTCGCGACAAATTCTGGGGTTCTAAGGTATAGTCCATCTCCCCATGCTGCTTGTCCCATATTGGTATAAATATTATTTCTTTCCCAACGGCAAATTCTCAAAAAATCAATAAACTCAAAATTATGCTCTCTTAAAAAGTTGGTGACATCTGCATAAAGAGGTTGATTTTTATAAATGGGAAGAAACTCAACTTCTATCTCAAGACCTAAACAATTTTTCAATGTCTTTTCTGCTCCTTTAAGCGCATTTAATTCTCCCCCTTGGATATCAAGCTTAATAAAATCAGTTGTTGTTAATTCTAGTTGATCAATTGTGGTTGCATTTAACTTTTCTTTAGAAACAACATCAAATCTATCTGTTTCAGCAAATAAATCTACAAAGCCTCGATTGGGCGGATAGACAGAAGATGTCATGGGTGCTTTGCAAAGATGAATTTCTTTTAGTTCACTTTTATCCGAAACTATATTTTCGTCAAGTTGATAGCGATTACAGTTATTTTTTTGAGCGAGTAATTCTTTTCTAGAGCGATTGTCAGGTTCAAAACCATAGTAATTTACATACTTTTCAACTCTTTTCCATCTCGGTATAATTTGTCCAGCAGCACCGACATCGATAAGGTTTACCCCGTCTTCTATATTCAAAAGAGAGAATAAATGATTAATCTTTTTACTATAGCTAGCAGATGAAAATTTAACCAATGTTCTGTAAGTTTTTTTGATCATTTTAATAATTTGTGTAACTAAGATATAATTTTCTAGTATATTAATCGGCCAATGGTCATTTCAATGAAAAAATACATCAAATTATTACTTAAAGGGATAGGAAATTTACTTCATGCTTTTCTCAATTTCCCCTTACTTATTTTCATTTCAGATGCATTTGTAAATGCAAAAATCAATCAAAAAAGTGCTCTAAAATTAGATGGAGAGACTTTGTATTTAGCTACACCCAATTTTTTGAATCGCTATAGACATAAAACTTTCTTTTCTAAAGAGCCTGAAACCCTTCAATGGATGGATGGTTTTAAAAAAGAGGCGGTTTTTTATGATATTGGTGCAAACGTGGGTTTATATTCTATTTATGCCGCAAAGAAAAGAAATGCTAAAGTTTTTAGTTTTGAGCCTTCTTTTTTTAATCTAGAATTTTTAGCCCGAAATGTTTATATGAACCAGCTAACGGACAATATTTTCATTTTTCCAGTCGCATTAAATGATACAATAGCCATGAGTAATTTTAGACTCACCAGTACAGAGTGGGGCGGTGCTTTATCAACATTTGATAAAGATTTTGATGACAGTGGGAATAAAATTCAATCAGAGTTTATTTATAATACTATTGGTTTCGACATTGATCATTTGGTTCAAGCTACAAAGATACCGCCTCCAGATCATGTTAAAATCGATGTAGACGGGTTAGAGCATTTTATTCTTGCTGGCGCACAAAAGGTGATCAAAAACGCAAAAAGTGTTTTAATCGAAATTAATGATAATTTCGAAGAGCAAAGAGCAGTGTCAGAAGATTATATGAAAAAAGCAGGCTTTCAATTAGTAAACAAGGTGCATACAGAGTCGCTTGATCAACCTACATTTAATCAATTGTGGGTGAATGCTCAAGTGTGATATACGTCTATTCTACCGTTGAGGTAGTTAAAAACAATGGGTCTTAAAAAATAACTCTGCCCTCTAATGGTCGCTATATCATCTTTAAATTCAATTACCTTTACTTCATAAGGAGACAAGCGGTGCTTTAATCCGTTTAATTCCATTTTAACGGTATAGTTGTGTGGATTTACAAAGACTAATTCTGTTTTATCAAAACCTTTAAATGAATTTTGGAGGGTATATTGATACTTTCTAATTCCAGAAGACTGGATCATATTTCCTTCAACCTTTTCATTATTGATCCCTTTACTTTTGACATAGGTGTTTCCGTGAACATTTGAATATAGATTCTTTTGATAAGAATAGCCTACATAACATCTATTGGAAAAAGTAATGCATTCTTGTAGGGTTGAATTGGAGGTGTGATAAATATAAAAACTCCCATAACCAGTTGTATTCAATAGCGAGGAATCGATGATGATTTCTTGAGAAACATCAACTAAATTTTCTAAGGTAATTGTTTTGATGGGTCGATTTAGATGATCAAAGAACTCTAGTATAATTGTATTATCACTGCTATTGGTAAAGAGGGGTAGAAGATCTGCAAAATTAAATTTAGTGGTGAAATTTTCATTTACACGCCATATAAATCCGTCTGATACCGTGGCATTTTTCTGTAAATGTGCAAAAGAAATAGGAACAGATCTCCAACCTGTAAGATTACGCAATTTTACCCCTAAAGGGCTAGTGGCTATTTTACGTATGTATGATTTCATAAAATTCCTTTTTAAGTTCACTTACTTTTTTAAAGACATTTTCACTCAAGATATAAGAGTGTGGGGGGTGAGTGTGTTCCATGGATAAATGGCCTTGATGTTGACTCACATAAACAGGAATACATAAATATCCGTCTGTAAACAAAAAAACATTAGGTTGTATATGTTTTTGAGCAACTTTAATACAGTTGGTTTGATTTGTTTTAAGCAAATGCTTACTTAATATTTTTTTAGACTTATAGTCAATCAGATAGGCGTTGAAGCTGTCAGTTTTTGGAGATTGATAAACATTTCTAATCAAAATATAATTATCGGTTGCTGCAGGATTTAGTAAGGATTTAATACTACTAATGATCCCTCCTTTTTTTTCAACCATCCCTGTGGGGTATTCAGATTGATAAGAAGAGAACCCCCCTTTTTGATTTAATAATTTAAAATTACTCCGATAGGCTGGTAAAGTAGAGGTATATAAATTAAGGGGTGTTAGTCTTTCTGGATTGAACCCGCTAAGCTCTTCTTTCCTGGCTAGAACAAAGACTTTGTGATTGTTAATTTGCTCTTGAGGAACATAAAAAAAATGCTCATCTTCGTTAACATTCTCAGTTGCGACTTCCCACAAATCCTCATTGGATTGAATCCCCCATAATTTTATTTCAGGATCTGGAGCCGCCCTATTTTGAAATTTAGGAATGGTTAGTTGCGAGTGTAAACCGTTACCTGTATAACCAAAGAAATAATTCATTGCATTTCGTTTCTATCTAAAATTAATAAAATTAAAGAGATAAAAGATTTTCCCATCTTTTAGTTTTTGAATCAATCAAAAAGTAGGAGACACTTTTCTTTTGCTGCTTTTGTTTAAAAAACATTTGCTTTAGTTCTTCGGCAGAATTAAACAACAGATTATCAACCACCCCTCTTAATGGGCTTAAATTAAAATATAAACCATCGCTAAGTTGTGCAATATTACAACCTTGATAATAACCGTCAACTGCAATGGCAGAGAGATTACTGGTGATTACCCAATCTGTTTCTTGTAAAGCAGTCACCATTTCTTCTTTACTTATCTCAAAATTATATTGGTTCAATAATTCTTGCGGTAAAGGGAAGGCAGGGTGCATCCTAACCTTTATATTACACTTTAATTTTCCTGACTTAGTTGCTTTATCTACCATCTCAAATAATCTTTCGCTGGTTTTAGTTTGATAGTCACAACAAATTAAGATATTTAGCTTCTTTTTCTCTGTGTTTTTTCGCTTTAATGGAGTATTGGGGTGGTGTATATAACGCAACGCTTCTACAGGCTTTAAAATAGCCTCAGAGTAGCCATTCTCTAGGCATCTCTCAAAAGAGTAGTCTCCATTCACAGCAATATGGTCTGGAAATATATCTTGAGCATATTGTGCAAAGAATTTCTCAGCAAAAAAGTATCTCAGATCCCAATAGCGGTGGGTAGAGTGGGGCATGGTTATTAGGTCATTGCGATTGCATTTTTTCCAATAATGAACTAGAGCGATTTCCCAAGGTTGAAATTCTTGTAGATAAACTCCTTTTGCTTGAACAGGAGTTGCTTTTACCGCCTTTTCCATTAAAACATTGTAAAAACAATTTTTTAATGCTTCTTGACCAACAAGCGAATCCATTAAATCATCGATCAAATATGGGCTAAAATCTATTCTTCGATTTGGACATACAAAGGCTTTAGATAATTCAGGGAGGATCTTTTTTGCTTTCTTTCTGGTTTTAAAATAGCGATTTAATGTTTTGAAATAATCCAGTAAGCCAAAGTTCTGTTCCAATAACTGGTGTTGATGTGATGAACTAGACGCATTAAAAAGTTGAATTCGTTTTAATGCATTTAGATAACTAAAGCGATGTTTTGTTTTATAATAAAGGTGATTCCATTGCACATTATTTTTTTGGAGGACCTCCACTAACTTTGTCCAATAGTTACTTTTAAATTCTGTCCCATTTTTAAGATGAGTAAAAATGTCAAAAAAGACTAATTCGTTTTGTTGAGTTTGTTTTTTTGATGGATGAAATAACCCATAAATGATAAAACGAAACAAGTATAGGGCATAAACTAAAACAGACTTTTTTCTCTTTTTTGTATTGCTTATAAGCTTTGCAGTGACTTCTATTTCTTGACTTTTCCCCCAATATTTAAAAAAATCACTAAGGTTATCTTTTTCTGTAGTAATATTGATGGAAGTAGGACAAAGTTTTTGTTGTGCTAGATAATCAAAGAATGCCATTGATTTAATCACATCATTAATCGAAGAAGATGCGTTGATGTTAAAGCGTTGTCCCAGCGACGTGGTCCACCAAAATGGGAAACCATCTTCCAACTTTAAATACTCATATAAAGTGGTTCCATTAATTTCTGTTTGAGAAAAGTCGTGGGTCCAGGATAAAAAAGCTGCTCGATAAATAGCTGCTTTCTCTTCTACTAAAGCAGGAAGTGAAATCGCATCATTGTCTCCTAAAAATTCATCCCAAACAAAAACTAAGTTTTCTTCCTCATAAGATGTTTTCGCTGAGAATTTGTCTGTAATGTAAATAGGAACATGCTTCATGAAAATTGCTTTTTTGCCCAATCGGCAAAGCGTTTCATTCCTTCTTCAAGAGAGGTAAGCTGATCTATTTCAAAGGATGATTTTAATAAGTTTGTATCGGCATAGATCCCAAATTGATCCCCAGGGGTAGAGCCTTCTACAGTTAATGAGGGTTGATTAAAATGAAAACTGATTTCTTTCACTAATGCTCCAACCTCTGTTCGTTCTCCTGTCCCTAAATTGACCATTAGATTTTTTAATTCTTTTAATTCAATTCCTTTTAACCAGCAATCAACTACATCATCAATATAGATAAAATCACGAAAACGATCTAAACTCCCCTTGACTAAAATAGCATTAGATTGCAATGCCTGAGAAAGAAAAATACTCACCATGCCTTGACGCATATTAGTGAGGTCTTGCCCTGGGCCATATACATTAAACATACGGTAACTGATAAAGGGTAATTGGTCGCTAAAAATGGAGAGATATTGTTCACTGGCTCTTTTCCCTACACCATAACACGAGAGGGGAAGTGGCTCTTGATCTTCAGAGATTGGGCGATCTTCTACCTTCCCATAAACAGACATCGAACTAGCATAAAGCATTTTTTTGACCTTATTTTCAATCCCAAATCGAATAAGATTCAAGGTGGAATGAGTGTTTTTTTCTAAATCTGAAATAGGGTTGTCAAAACTAATTTCTCCAGAAGATTGCCCTGCCAGGTGGAGGATGTAATCTACTTGGTCAGGAAGTTGATTGACTAATTTTTGATCACTTAAGTCATAAGCATAAAAAGTTATTCCAGAAGGGATATTTTTTTGTTGACCACTAGATAAGTCATCAACCCCGATAACATCAAATCCTTTTTCAAGCGCTCTTTCAGCTATTTTAGCTCCAATAAAGCCTGCTACGCCAGTAATAAGTAAGGTTGTTTTCATAAATCAGATAGACTCAAGTTAACCGTGCTTAATTTTTCCACTTCAAAATTATTAAACCCTAGAAATGGCATATGATTATCAACTGCTGCTTCATAATCATTTCTCGCATCTCCTATCATCAAACAATTTGACGGGAGATGGTTATTTTCATTAATGATACGCTTTAAAATGGCTGTTTTTGGTTCTGGGGAGCCATGAATAGAATGAAAATAGTGAGCAATCCCTAAACCTTTACAAACTTCATTAAGTTCAGTTCCATCTGACCCAGAAGCGATATACATGCGATAATTTTTCCCTTTTACTTCAATAAACCGCATACTTTCATCGATCAATAATGACCTATTGATTAAGAGAGATTTCACGGCTGCTGAGTACGCCTGTGCTAATTGATTTATATCTTTTTGATCATAAGCCTCTTTTCTTATTTCTTCAAAAAAATAAGTGAATTTGACATAACGGGACCATCCACCATTCTCACGGTGGTAGTGCAATAAAGCCTCAATTTGTTCTTGAGGATATTTTTCAAGGGCAACCTTAAATCCCAGTTCTCTAATCTCATGCGAGGATAAAATTACTCCATCAAAATCCCAAAATATCGTATCAATTTTCATCTAAATAAGCTTCTACTTTTTTGATATCTTCTGGAACATCAACCGCTATTCCTTTCCCAGATAGGGGAATCATTTCAACCTTATAGCCTAGTTCTAAAAAGCGCAGCACCTCTATGTCTTCTATCTCTTCTAATGGGGTCTTATTCGTTGAGGAAAATGCGAGTAAACTGTCTTTTGGGAAGGCATAAATACAGACTTGTTTCCAGGCTTTTTCAAAGGTAAAACGTTTATTTGCTGGAATAGCAGCACGACTCATATACATCAACTCTTTTGTCTGAGGATGAAAAATAACCTTGGGGATATTAGGACTAAAGTAATTCTCTTCTGTTTTTATTTCAGCATAACCGTTGTACACCTTTTTTGGATCTTTCTCGACCGTAGCAATAACTTTTTTTAAGTCTTCTGGATCTAAAATGGGCTCATCTCCTTGAACGTTGATATAAGTGTCAGCGCTTATCTTGTTTGCCACTTCGCAAACGCGATCTGTACCTGTTAAACACTGCTCACTGGTCATGACAACATTGATGTTCTTTTCTTGACAAAAGGAGACAATGCTTTGATGATCTGTAGCTACAATAATTTTTTCGGGATTATCAAT
>Ga0209603_1001484_pt1 | contig 24243 bp, 19 predicted proteins | sample COGITO_mtgs_1206_FD_184812 | JGI IMG/M metagenome (GOLD analysis project Ga0209603, IMG submission 184812) | Pelagic marine microbial communities from North Sea - COGITO_mtgs_120607 (SPAdes) (version 2) | ecosystem: Environmental > Aquatic > Marine > Epipelagic ... | reverse complement strand
CGTCATGGTAAAGATGGGTTTGTTTCGATCCCGGGGCAGGAAGCGTGGACGCTCGATCCCCTAGTGTCGCCACGGAATAACTCTTGGTTTTTGGCGACGCTGGCCGCGCGTCGGGCGCTGACTTTTCTGGAGCAACAACCACAAGTCGACGGGGATCGTTTAGGAGTATATGGCCATTCAATGGGTGGCAAGCTGACCGTGTTGACTGCTGCTGCCGATGATCGCGTGAAGGCAGCTGCGCCCTCCTGTGGTGGTATTACGGATCGCTTCAACTCCAGCGCACTGCACCGCAACACGGTCGGCGATGGGCCAAGCCTCAAAAACATTGACTGCCCCATCCTGTTTCTCTCACCGTCGAATGATTTTCATGGGCTAATCAATGATTTACCTGCTGCAGTGAATGACCTCCGCACAGACGTGTGGCGTATCACCGCATCGCCGCATCACAATCATCAGGACACCGCCGAGTATGAAGTGGCGAGTCAACTCTGGTTTGATCAGCAGCTCAAGGGCAGCTTCGAGTTCCCACAGACGCCGCAGTTCGCCGTGACCTTGGGCACAAAATCCGGCGTGCCTACTGCAAGTGTGCGACTGGATGATGCAATGCCCGTACTGAGTGTGGATGTGTATTACACGCAGCAAGGTAAGGCGCGTGTGAATGGGAAAGATGACGGGGAGAATACCAAGAACCGTTTCTGGCGTCATACAAAAGCCACGCGTCAGGGCGATGCGTGGGTCGTGGAAATGCCGTTAATCTCGACGGATTTACCGCTTTGGGCCTATGCCAACGTCAGCTATCAACTGGAGCAGCCTGTAACTTCTGCAGGGTATTATTATGGTGTCCGCACTGCCGATCAATTCGTGCTTTCGTCCGTGTTGCAGATGGCCACACCCGCACAGCTCAAGATTGCCGGCGTGCAAGCGACGCTAAAGCCCAGTGTGATGATCGAAGATTTCGAAGGTGATTGGCAGAAGGAGTGGTTCAACTATCGCGATGGTTGGGCACGCAGCACGCACAAGGTGTATGACCCGCAATGGCAGGCTCCATGTAACGCTAAGCTTGCACTACAAGTCTCCTGTGCGCAGGCAAACAAGCTGGTGGTAAAAATCGACAATTATGCCGCGGAAGTGTCATTGGCCGGCGGCTCGGCGTGGGAGGCGATTGAGTTCTCAGCTGCAGACTTTAAGAATACGGCGGGTAAAGCGTTAACCGATTTTAAAAGAATCAAAGAGCTGCGACTGAGCCCGCAGGAGACACTGCGTGGTAAGAATAATGCGGTCGCTCAATTCGGGGGTGCATGGCAGGGTGCTGATCCAATGTTCAATGACTTGCACTGGGTCGTGACACATAAACCTGTCGCTAAAGCCAAGTCAGTTAAGGGACAACCGCACACGATGTGGACCTATAAAAAAATTGATGGCAAGGAATTACAGCTGTCGGTCTTCCTGCCGGAGGGATATGAAGATTCTAAAGAGCGCTTTCCGACCTTTGTCGTCTATCACGGTGGCAGTTGGGCAGTGGGCGAGGCCAATTGGCATTACCCTGATTGTGAGTATTGGGCGAGCCGTGGCATGATCGCGGTGTCGGTCGATTATCGTCTTAGCAAGCGAGACGGCGTGAAGGTGCCATTAGAGTGCGTGAAAGATGCCAAGTCGGCAGTGCGCTTTTTGCGGAAGCATGCAGCGCATCTCAAAGTCGACCCCGATAAGATGGTCATCGCCGGTGGATCGGCCGGTGGACAATTGGCCGCAGCCATGGCCACGCTCACCAGTCCCGAAACGAATGACGATTGCTATGATCTGTCGATTTCTTGTGAGCCCAATGCAGTGATTTTATATAACCCTTATTTTAAATGTGAGGCCTCACTTTCGCCACCGAATTTCTTGAGTACTGGCTTGCCGCCGTTCATTACATTTTTAGGTGACGAGGATCCTGCGATCACCGTGGAGAGTCTTGTCGATTTTCATGAAGCATTGAAAGCTCAGGGTGGCGCCTCGGAGTTCTATGTCGGCAAGGGCGGCAAGCATGGCCTCTGTAATGGTCGCAACCCTAAGAATCCGTATTTCTACTGGTCTCTGGAATTGTCTGATAAGTTTTTAGTGAAGCATGGCATCCTCAGCGGCGAATCGTTGTGACACGCCCAGCGGCAGTCAAAGTGCTCCAACCTGAAACGGATTATGACAGCTATCGGTAAACAAAAATCTTGGTGCATCGGATTGTTTGGTGCTGTTCTTGCTTTGCAGTCGTTGACCGCAATGAGTCGTGTGCCGGATATGCCAGCCGAGCGACCCCCTTCGACAAGCGCAGGGCCGGCCCAACATTCTTTCATTTTTGCCGATGACTGGGGCTGGCACTAGCCTTTTAGTGGGTCGCTGAATTTGAATAATTATGATTTTTAAGAAACACACATCACTCTACGCATTACTTTCCGCCTGTCTTTTTGCGCAACCGGCGCTTGCTGAGGAATCGATGGACAAAATGTGGGGGGACTCCAGCGTCGCCTCCGGCATTGAAGGTTCTGAGCGGGCTGCACTTTTCCGCGATGGTAATTACGGCATGTTCATTCACTGGGGGCTGTATTCCCACTTGGGCGGCAAATGGCAGGGCGAAACCTTCTACGGCATCGGTGAGTGGATTAAAAGCCAGATGAAGATTTCCGACGCGGACTACATGGCCATCGCTAAGGATTTTAATCCGGTCGAATTCGATGCGGAGGCGATCGTGCAGACGGCCCAGGCGGCTGGGATGAAATACATCATCATTACGTCCAAGCACCACGAGGGCTTTGCGATGTTTGATTCGGCGCATCCGTTTAATATAGTCGATGCCACGCCGTTTGCGCGTGACCCGATGAAGGAACTCGCTGATGCCTGCCGTGCTGCGGGGCTAGGCTTTGGCTTTTACTATTCGCATTTCCAAGATTGGACGTCGCCGGGTGCACATCGCGGGCCGAAGAAGAATGCCGATGGCAGCAAGGCCTCCTTTGAGCAGTATTTCCGGGAGAAGTGCTATCCGCAGGTCAAAGAGATCTGCACCAATTATGGGCCGTTGAGCTTCGTGTGGTTTGATACGCCGGGATCCATGCCCAAACAATTTGTAACAGAGCTGGTCGACCTCGTGCGTGAGACGCAGCCCAATGCGATGCTGTGCAGCCGCGTCGGCCACGGACTCGGCGACTATGAGAGCCTCGGTGATATGGAAGTGCCTGTACGCAATCATGAGGGGCTGTGGGAAAGTTGCGATACGACCAATGACTCCTGGTCCTATGCCTGGTATGATCAGAATTGGAAGGCTGCGAAGATGATTTTACACCGCTTGGTGGGCACCGTGGGGCGGGGCGGTAGTTACTTGCTCAATGTCGGCCCGGATGGCAAAGGCCGCGTGCCTGCTCTGGCCGCTAAGTATTTAGTCGAGGCAGGGCAGTGGATCCAGAAGTATCCAGGTGTGATCTACGGTGCGGGGGCTTCGCCCCACGGCATGGCCATGCCGTGGGGGGATGTAACGGTTCAGGGCGACCACTTGAACTTGGTCGTATTTGATTGGCCTCAAGATCGACGTATTCACCTCTCAGGCTTAACAGTCGCAGATGTCGTGAGTGTGGGGCTTCGCATGGAGTCTGGAGATATGCTGCCGCTCCAGTGGACGCAGGAGGGGACATGGTTTTCGATTGATGGAGGCGAGCTGACTGCCGATCAACTTACAGGACTGGCTTCAGTCGTTGAGGTGACACTCAAGGAGGCGCCTGTGGTCGATGCGACCTTGGGGGTGCATCCGAACGTGCCGACCGTCTTGCCGGCGGCCTTTGCCAGTGTCGAGAATGCGGTGCTCAAGCGCATCGGCTGGATGGAGAAATTTGGCGAGTGGAAGCACGTCGAGCAGGTTGGCGAATGGAAAATGGATGGCACTGTGACTTGGGAGGTCGATGTCGCTCAGCCCGGCGATTATTATATCGAGCTGACCTATCGCGGGGAGGGACGTCCTGTTTGGGGCATCGAAACTGACGAGGGCGAGAAACTTCAGAATCAACAAGCCGCGACCAAAGGCTATCATGCCTATCCGTTCGGCATCTTGAATTTCAAGCAGCCTGGTAAACACCAGATTAGGGTTCGTTTGGTCGAAGGGGATCCTGTAAAGAGCAGTCTCAAATCGATCCACCTGTCCCCCGCGCATTGATGCTTCAGGGGACAGAGGTCCTTGCTTCGCTTGAAAAGCGACGCAGGGCTGGCAGGCGAAGTATAGGCGTGGGTACTAAACCGTATCTTGGCAGTCCATTCTATGATATTGATGAGTTTTATAAAGTAAAATATATTTGCATTAATGCAATAAATTGGCATTTTATAGAAATTATTTTTTATTTAAATAATTATTATGAATGAAATTACTCCAGGGGATATTGCCATTAACTTGGGCTTGGGGCTAAGGCGTCGTCGCTTGGCGCAACACTTGCGCTTGGTCGATGTGGCTGAGCGTTCGGGCTTGTCGGTGCCGACGATTCGTTCCATTGAACGCGGGGACGGCTACGTCTCGTTCGGTAGTTACGCATTCGTTGCGGTGCTCTTGGGGGCTGGCGATTTATTCGATCCGATTCTTCGGGATGTGCCGTCCTCTGCGTTCGCTGATGCGGCGTCGAAGCGTTCACGGGTGAGCAGGCCAAAGCGAAAGGGCACCCGATGAAATTGGAGGTCATTTATCATGGCGAGACAGTGGGGGAGCTCCGCACTGGGGCGGACGGATTGCCAGTTTTTACTTATTCGCCATGGTTTATCCGGCAAGGGCTGGAGCTTTCGCCCTTGAATCTTCCACTGGCGCAAACGCCCTATGCGATCCGTAAGCCTGCGCTTCGCAATCTGCCGGGGCTCATTTACGATTCCTTGCCCGATGCGTATGGTCTCATGGCTTTAAGGGAGCGACTCCTGCGGGCGAATCTTGACGATGCGGCGCGGAGCACGCTGGGCTTGCTTTCTCTGGTCGGTAAGAATGGCATCGGCGCATTGGAATACCGGCCGTTGGTGGAGGATGTCCCGTCCGAGCGATTGTTGACAATCACGCAGGCGCTTGAGGAGGCCAAGCGATTCGGTGACGCGGTGGATCGGAGCCAAATTGGCCGTGTTTTTCTGCAATCTGCGGGCAATGCAGGTGGGCAGCACCCGAAAGCGACTGGCTATTGGGATGTGCAGACTGAAACACTGCATTTGGGTACTTATGCGGCCTCCGATGCTTGGCAGCCGGTGATTGTGAAGCTCGACGTGGGAGATGTCGCGCCGGTTAATGTGGTGGAGCATATTTATATGCGGATGGCAGAAGCCTCCGGTATTGATATATCGAATACATGGCTACTGCGTAACCCGCAAGGTGCGCATTTGGTCGCACAGCGTTTTGATCGCACTCCCGCCGGGGCAAAGCTGCATCAACATAGTTTTGCTGGTATGGCACATTTGGATTTTCATCAACGGGGCCACAGTTACGAGCAATTGATGACCACCGTTCTGAGGGTGTGTTCCAGCCGCGACGAACTGATCGAGGCTTACCGCCGTGCGGTCTTCAATGTGCTGGCTCATAACCACGATGACCACGCAAAGAACTTTTCCTTTACCATGTCGGAGGACGGCCGTTTTAAACTGACACCCGCTTATGATCAGCTGTTTACCGAAACCGAAGACGGTGCGGGGCATTGGATGACGGTGAATGGGCAATCCGAACGCATCGCCCGAAGCGATCTTGTGAGGCTCGCTGAGAAATTCAATTTCAAGCCGCGTGAGGTGACTGCCATTCTAGGCGAAGTTGCGGAAGGTGTCGCCGCCTTCGAGCGTTTCGCCAAAGAAGCACGACTCGGGCCGGGATGGACATTGAAAATCAAACAGCATCTCGCCGCGATCCGTGAGCGTATGCAGGTTTAACTTAGAGCGTGGATTTAGAAAGTCTCTGGATTTATTGGGCAGACACCGCTAGTGTGATGCACGCTAAGTCCGTGCGTTTACAAACTGAGCAGAAATGAAAGACCTCTGGATACGTGCTCGGGCTCTGTATTTTTTTAACCACCCGTTTGCTACGCTGCACTAGTGGGCACAGAGCGAATCCGGCGCGTTCAGAGTTCACGGTTCGTGTTGCAGTGTTATAAGCTCTGTGCCCTCAGTGTCCTCTAACGACCACAGGGAGTGGGTGGTTTAGAGCAACTGTGTCTCGAAGAAGCTCATAATCTAAAATTTTGACGATAATATTGAGGTGTATGATGAGTTTTCGCATGACGGCAGTGATGGCTTGAAAGTAGTGTTTTCCCTCTTCGTGGATAAGTCTTGCGATATAAGCTTTGATCACGGGATTGTAGATTACGGCTGTCCTGGTCGCCAAGAACAGGCATCGCCAGCAGGGTTCCTTAAGTTCTTGAAAATCATTGTTAAAACCTATTCCGAACGGCCAGAAGAAGCCCTTCACCTCATTGTCGACAACTATGCCACCCACAATACCCCTGCGGTCAGAAAGTGGCTACTGGCACATCCACGCTTCATTCTGTACTTCACTCCAACCGGTGCCGTGAGGCTCAATTAAATTGAACGATTCATCGGCTTTATCACCTCACAGAGAATTAGACGCGGAAGCTTTGAATCAGTTTTCGAGTTAGTCAGAGCGATCGAAGACTACAATGACGATCACAATCAAGACTCGAAGCACTTCGTCTGGACTAAAACAGCTGATCAAATTTTCGAAAAAATCACCGATAAATTTAATTGACCGAATTTAGCGTGCTTCACACTAGGCAGTAGTGTGAAATGTAGTGCACGGTCAGCGTTACTTCGTCATCTGTCGCACCTTGGTGATGTCGCCAAATAGGGCGGGCCCCTTGCCTTCGGTCTGTGTCTCGATCTTACCCTCGGCATTGACGCTGATAGTGCGGATGCGGGATTCACCCCTTTGATAATCAAAGGTCGTGGCGTCGTCTTCGTAGAGTTCGAAGCCACCGGTGACTTTGCCGTAGTGGCGAACGATGAGCTGGTGACCTTGGGCATCGCGGCTGTTGACTACGGCTTTGCTCAACATTGGAATGACCGCGCCTTCTTTGACGAACAGTGGCGTGCGGTCTTTGAGTTGCTCCGCAGTCACAGTGATCTGCGCGTTGTTGCCCACCAGCTCGCCGGTATAGAAGTCATACCAATTGCCTGCGGGCAATTGCACGCTGCGCTCGATGGCGTATTCGTCATAGAAAGGCGCGACCATGATGCTGGAGCCGAACATGAATTGGTCGTTCTTCTCGATGATCTCGCCAGTCGCATAGGGGTTAGTCTCACTATCGAGCTCGCCTTCGATGACTGTCTGTTCGCCGCCGTTAAAGCCTCCCTCTAAGATCATTGCACGCACGGGTGGAATGCCGTCTCGGTTGTAGGCAGCAAACGATGAATAGAAGTAGGGCAGCAAGCGCATGCGTAACTCGATGACGTCGCGCACGGCGTCAGTCACTTCAGGAAAGTCCCACGGCTTGACGCCGGAGGCCCAAGCATTGAGGTTGGCCATTGGGGAGAAACAGACGGTTTGCATGCGGTTGAGCCATTCGCGGGCACTATTGGCACTGCGAATTTCAGGTGTCCATAGAATACCACAGAGGCTGGCGGTGGAAAGCCCGGTAATATATTGCTCGTGATCGTAAGAGTCCGAATAAATCACAAAAGGATAGCCAGATGCGGAGCCGTTGCTGGCGCGAACCAGACTGTAGGTGCGTTGATTCTGTTTCTTGAAGAGATCTTGATAGAGCGTCTTTTGCAACAAGAGGCCGTAGGTCTGTCGCAGTGCCTCGGCGGAGTTGCCTGACGGAAAAGTTGCATGGTCGGGCCACAGCCAGCGGTCGTAGCCGTCGACTTCGTCCATCTTATAGCCGCTGATACCAATGCTGAGGTGATCCGCGTTGTGCTGGTCGGTGAGTAACTTGCGCGCTTCAGGGAGCGTGTAGTCTGGAACGATGCCGAGCCATACCATGTGTGATCCGGATAGTGGATACATGTCCTCGTAGAGTTTCGCATTCTCTGAAATGTAAGGATTCTCCCAGAGGTTGAGACGAATGCCTTGATCGAGTAAGCCCTGCGTGAAGGCTTGTGGATCCGGGAAACGCTTGGTCTGCCATTCAAAGGTGCAGGGATAGGACTTCGTCATCCAGCCCGGCTCCAGTCCTATGACATCGAGTGGAAACTGATTGTCTGTATATTCGGCTACCTCAGCCTCGACTTGTTCGGCATCGTGGTGTGCATGCACACGATGCCAAAATCCTAGGCCCCAAAGCGGGGGCAGGGCGCCGCCACCCGAATAGAGATTGTAGCGTTGCACGATCTCCAGCATGGAATCGCCAGCAAACAGAATGACTTCGAGGCCACTGCCACTGATTGCCGCTTCGACGGAATCGCCCATCGGGTTGGCCTGCCACTTGCCGGGTTGGCTTGCGATCTCATCCTTCGGCGGGTTGCGGTCGACTTCCGGTGGGCGCTGCGTGGCATCTTTACGGTTGCTGATCTGGTTGTAGAGTTTGAGAAAGCGTGCGGTGTTAAAGAAAACGCCGTAGCCTTTGGAGGAGACATAGAAGGGCACAGGCGCGTGCGTGCGCCCACCGCCGAGCCCCCAGTGGTCCATGTTGAGTGTCATTACGCGGCTGGTTTGGTTGACCTTGTCGAGCTGTAGCCCGTAACCGTAGAGCTTTTCGTCCGGGGCACAGGGAATGCGGATCATGAGTCGTCCATCCGGATTGATCGAATATTTGATCGTATCTGCAGCAAATGGAAAGTCAGGGTTACCTAGTGCATTGAGTCGATCGATACGTGGGGCTTCCGCTGCTAAATCGGTATAACGCAGCTCGTTGGACATGTCACCTATAGTAGTGATCCACACACCGTTAGCGGGTTGCTTCCAGTCGCTTGCAGATCGAAGCGTATCGATTGTCGTGGCTTGTTTCATGGTGCTTTGAATGAACTGTGGTTCCAGTGCTTGTGCGTGCGTTAAGGCAGTGATTGATAGCAGAGCGGCGAGGGCACTGGCGATCCATGTGGATGATGTATGGTTTTGAGGCATTGTTCTGACTGTGGTCTGTTTCAATTTAGAACGGGTTTTGATTCTATATTTTCAATATTCGTGCGCATTTCCGTAGTTGTATCGATTCTGAGATATAAGTAAAGTTAGTATTAACAGGTCGATGTTTGCCTTTTTCATTCTCATTGTTTGATGAGATGAGTCAGTCGTCCGTAACTTAAATAAATCTGAAGGCGATTTCATTCAGTTCGGCATAACGGTCAATTTCAAGTAGCGGGATGATACCTACTGGCTCATGGAGTTTGTCATCAGTGACAAGGACCATGAGCAGTTCAATTGGGACCTTACGCCAGCCAAGGTCTTTAACGACCACACAATTGATGGGTCGGAAGTTACAACAGCAGCTTCTATCGCTCGTCAATTGAACTGCTGCGCGATGAACGTTTTACGGACGGCAAAAACGAACCCCTACTGCTCTACACCGATCCCTATTTGGCCGTTCCCGCTGCGGGGTTGTAGTCAAAGCGTTTCAAAGGGCTGATCGACATCACGCGTTTTTATCAGGTGAGCCGCAAGCTGGAGTGTTTCACAGGGCAGAAAGGTTCACGCGGCCCGGGCAAGTGGGTGGGCTTCGAGGGCAATGATCCTGGACTGGCCAATCCCGACGAGCGACACGGCATAGAGTGGGCCGGCTTTATATTTGAGAACCATGGCCCGTTCAAGGTGAAGACTAAGATCAATAAACTAAATATCCGAATCGAAGTAGCCATTCGTGATCAGAAAAAAAGCAGTTGCACCGGAGTGAAAATGCGAAACGTTAAAATTCTGAAATGCTTGGTTTGGGCGATGTTTTCAAAGTTTGGAACTTGTGCCGCTGAAGGCGGTAATGCGGCGAGGTCTGGTTTCCCCAATATTGTGTTTATTTTAGCGGATGATCTGGGCTGGGCTGATTCGACACCATATGGAAACGTGTTTCAGTGTGGAGACACTTTTTCCCTTAAGCCTATAAGTTGACTGTCAAGGATGAGCAGATTTGTTAAGTTTCTGCTTAGAAAGGTCATTCTACTTAAGAAGCTTTTATGATAAATTATTCAAATCTTCATTTTAAGGAATAATAATTTGTGTATGGTTAAATGTATTCAGCTTAAAAAAAGCTGCTGTGGGCTGGTAATTTGTATCTTTGCTGCATTGCTGCTGGCAGTATTTAGCGGATGCGTTCGTTCAACTAAAGCAGAGGAAGTTGTCGAGCTGGACTTCTGGGTGATGTGGACGGGCCGCGAATTTGAGGCAATGATGGAAATTGTGGCGCTGTACAATGAGTCTCAGGATGAGATTCGAGTGAATGCACTGAGTGTAAGTAATATCCAACGTAAGCTACTGATTGCGACTGCTGGAAACGATCCGCCAGATGTTGCCATGCTGACGAGTGATATACTGCCTCAGTTTGCGGATAAAAACGCGCTGCTTTCTTTGTCTTCCTCGCTTGAACAGATGGATCTAGATTTGGAGGCCTATGTACCGGTTTTTATCGAACTGTGTAGTTTTAATGATGAGCTGTATGGCTTACCTGCTTCCACGGTCTCACTCGCATTGCATTGGAATAAGCGGATGTTTGCGGAGGCTGGTTTGGATCCGGATGTGGCACCGCGGACGATTGAGGAGTTGGATTTGTTTGCGCAGCAGCTCACACGTAAGAATGAGGACGGTGGGTATGCGACGCTGGGCTTTTTGCCGACCGATCCAGGTTGGTGGCCGTTTGCCTGGACTTTATGGTTTGATGGTAGTTGGGTGGATGAGACAGGGGCTCCTACGGCGAACACACTTGAGAACATTGCGGCATTGGAGTGGGTTCGGTCGTATTCGGTGAAGTTCGGCGTGCGTGAATTGCAAAATTTCTCAAGCAACATGGGAAATTTTTCGTCCGCGCAGAACGCATTCTTTAGTGAGCAATGTGCAATGACACTGCAGGGGGTCTGGCTGAGCAATTTTATCGGAGAATATACGCCCGATCTTGATTGGGGCGCTGCGGCGTTTCCTGCAGCCAATGATGCTACGAGGCAGATATCTTTAGTGCAGTGTGATGTGTTGGTGATTCCGCGTAATGCTCGCAATGTCGATGCTGCTGCGGAGTTTATCGCTTATCTTCAGCGAAAGGAGAGCTTGGATTATCTGGCTCGGAAGCATGGAAAGTTTGGGCCTCTGTTGGATAAGGAAGCGTTGATCGAGGGGCACCCGAATAAGGAAATCGAGCTGTTTATTGACCTGAGTGAGTCTGAAGACGTTCGCATTTTGCCCCAGACTCCGATTTGGCCCGAATATTCTGTTGAGATCGGCCAAGCGTTTGAGTCGGTCTGGCTGGGGAGCTTGACGGCGACTGAAGCTTTGAATGGTGTGCAAAAGAAGATGGATAAACAGTGGAAGGATTATCTTCGTATTCGCGATGCTATCGCTCGAAAGGCTGACAAATGAAGGCGAAGACACGAAAAATTTTGAAGGGGATCGGTTTCATTTCTCCTTGGGTGGTCGGGTTGTTGGTTTTTCAACTGTTTCCGATCTGTGCTAGTTTCTACTACAGTTTTTGTAGTTATGATGTGCTGAACCCTCCGGTGTTTGTCGGCCTAGATAATTACGTGAGTTTGGCTCAGGACGAGTTGTTCTGGCATTCGCTCAAAGTCACAGTGATTTATGCCGCGCTTGCGCTGCCGTTGAGTTTGGTCGTCTCCTTGTTTATCGCGATTTTGCTTAATCAGAAGATTAAGGCGCGTGGCCTGTTTCGGACGATCTTTTATATTCCGTCACTGGTGCCGATGGTTGCCCTCGGTATTTTGTGGGGATGGATCTTTCGTGGAGACCAGGGAATCCTGAATTATTTATTGGGCTTGGTCGGGATTGATGGACCGAACTGGCTTGGGTCGACGGTGTGGGCGACTCCATCGATTGTGATTACTGGTTTGTGGGGAGTTGGAGCCACGGTTGTGATCTATCTCGCAGCGCTCCAAACTGTGCCCGCTGAATTGTATGAGGCTGCGACCATTGATGGCGCGAATACATGGCAGAAGATCATACATGTGACCATTCCGTCGATCTCATCGGTTATTTATTTTAATCTAATGCTCGGTGTGATTGGTTGCTTACAGGTCTTTGCGGTGCCGTATGTGATGACGGGAGGCGGGCCGGAGCGTAGCACGTATTACTATACGCTCTATTTGTTTGATAATGCCTTCAGTTATTTGCGCATGGGGTATGCGAGTGCCATGGCGATGATTCTGACTGTGTTGATCCTTATCTTAACCTGGCTTGCTCACAAGTTCTCTCATTCCAAAGTCCATTATACGGCAGAATAAGCTTATGAGATTTTTCAGAAAATATTCCGGTAAGATCCTCGTGTATGGGTTGCTCTGCATCGGTGTGGTCGCGTTCCTATTTCCATTGGTATGGATGGTGAGCACATCGTTGAAGTCGAATGCAGAGGTCATGCAGGCGACTCCTTCATTATTTCCAAAGGAGTTGCAGTGGGACAATTATAAGCAGGCGACGGCGTCTATTCCATTTTGGCGGTATGCGATGAATTCGTTGCTCGTGTGCACCTTATCGGTCACGGGGACAGTATGTTCATCGGTATTGGTCGCATATGGATTCGCTCGTTTAGAGTGGCGAGGGCGTGATAATGTTTTTGCGCTGGTGCTGGCGACGATGATTATTCCGTTCCCGGTGTTGATGGTGCCTCAATTTGTGATCTTTTCTGAGCTAGGCATGATCGGCTCACTCAAGCCGCTGTGGGTGCCGACATTTTTTGGCTCGGCGTTTAATATCTTTTTGTTGAGGCAGTTTTTTCGGACGATCCCGAAGGATCTCAGTGAGGCGGCTCGTATCGATGGTTGCTCGGAGCTCGGTATCTTGTGCCGTATTATTTTGCCGCTTTCGAAGGCACCGATTCTCGTGGTTGCTCTCTTTCAGTTTATTGCGTCGTGGAACGATTTTCTCGGGCCTCTGATTTATTTGACGCGCCAAGAGAGCTTTACGCTATCACTGGGGCTTCAATTCTTCCAAGGCCAGCACGGAGGGACTCAGTGGAATTTGCTAATGGCGACAGCCACGTTGATGACTTTGCCCATCATGCTGATGTATTTCTTCACACAGAAGTCGTTTATTGAAGGTATTGCATCGGGGGGGGTGAAAGGCTAACCGGAGCAGGTAAACACATGGAGATTGTTATGAATAGACTTAGGTTAATCCAGTTACTGGTAGTGGCGCTTACATGCTGCCTTTCGAATGCGTCGTATGGCATGGGCCATGAGATTTCGATTATCCCGCTTCCTCGGCAAGTTGAACTGCATGAAGGTGTCTTTGTAGTTAATCAACAGACGCAGATTGAGGTTCTCGGAGTTGCAGATCTCGAGCGCGCTGCATTCCTAGAGGAGACTATTCGTAGTGAACTCTACGGTCTTGCCAGAGTTCAGTTACGCCTGTCTGAGGGGCAGAGCGCATTGGGAAGTATTCGCTTGGAGCAAGATGAGTCGCTTGCTGATGCTGGGGCGGAGGGTTACGAGTTGGTGGTCACGCCGGAGCTCATCTCTATTCGGGCTGCGAGCGACATCGGTTTGTTTTGGGGTGTGCAAACGTTGCGGCAAATAGTCTCAGTCTCTGAAAGTGGTGAGAGCACGATCGCTTGTTGCCGAATTGAAGATGCGCCTCAGTCGGCTTGGCGCGGGTATATGATTGATGTGAGTCGTCGGTTCATTCCGCTCGGAGAATTAAAAGCTCAAATCGATATACTGGCGAAGTATAAAATAAACGTTTTACAGTTGCATCTGACAGATGACCAGGGTTGGCGCTTGCAAATAGACGCCTATCCACGACTCACGACTGTGGGCGCTTGGCGTGAGGGACGAGCGGGTGAGTTTGTCGGGGGATTTTATACGAAGCAGCAAATGCGTGAGTTAGTGGCCTATGCTGCGGAGCGATTTGTTACGATTGTTCCAGAGATCGATGTTCCTGGTCATTCTCAAGCAGCTTTAGCGGCTTACCCGGAATATTCGTGCACGGGTGGACCGTTTTCGGTCAGAACGACCCTGACGGATCCCGGCGACGTGGTGTTCTGTGCTGGAAATGAGGCCACTTACACCTTTCTGGAACGTGTGTTGGATGAGGTGCTCGAGGTATTCCCATCAGAGTATATTCATCTGGGTGTCGATGAAGTGGTTGTGCGCCGTTGGGAAACGTGCGAGCGTTGCCAGCGTAAGCTGCGAACCGAGGGCTTGGCGCATACTGAAAACTTGCAGGGCTATTTCGCGCAACGAATGGCCAATTACCTCGCGGCTGAGGGCCGGAAGATGATCTGCTGGGATGACTTGCTAGAAGATCAGGCACCTGAGGGCGCTACGATCATGTTCTGGAGGACATGGACGGGCACTCAGCGGCTTAGATCTGCGGCAGAACGGGGGCATGACATCATTTTGGCTCCTGTGTCGCATTATTATTTTAGTGGTTCGCCGCATGTTCAGTATGTGTATGACTACTCGAAGGAGAAACTGGAGTTTGATGCGGCATCGAATGAGCGGATCATCGGGTATCAGGGGGCGCTTTGGACTGAGCATATCAGCAGTCGTGAGGCGACCGAAGCATTTACCTATCCACGTCTGTTTGCTTTTGCAGAGGGGGCTTGGACGCCTAAAGTGCAACGGTCTTGGACTGATTTTGAGCGCCGACTGTGGCATCACTACACCTTGGCAGATTCAGATAATCTGAACTACGTGATGCCGAACCCTGGTGGTTATTCGGATCGAACGCTGTTTCAAGACGATGCGGAGGTCGTTGTTATCGCTCCTGATCAGGCAACAGTTTACTATACTTTGGATGGGGGAAATCCGAGCCCCTCATCCGAAATCTACCGGGAGCCAATTTCATTGAATGCCGACGCTGTTTTCAAGGCTCAGATCTTTATGCCGAATGGCCGTGTGGGGCCGGTGCGAACGGGTATCTTTGAGCAGGCTCAACGATTAGAGCCCATTGAGTTGGAGCAGCCAATCGGAGGTGTTCGATATGCGTATAAAGAAGGCGAGATGTTTCCGGAAATCGTTCTTGCTGAGATGCCAACAGCACGTGTTGGGGTAATTGATCGTTTTCGAATTCCTGACGGTGTGCGTAACGATCATTTTGCGGTAAGGTATGAAGCTTACCTGCGGATTCAAGAAACTGCGACTTATACCTTCCATACGATCTCTGATGATGGTAGTAGTTTGTATTTAGGGGAGCAACTCATTGTTGATAATTGGGGCTTCCGTCCGTCAGTCTCACGCTCTGGTAGCGTATTTTTGCAGGCAGGATATTATCCTATACGTGTCGAGTATACTGAGGCGACTGGCGATTCTCTCCTCAGTGTGTCCTATGCAAAAGAAGGTTTAGATGCTGTCGAGATACGTGCCCAAGACTTATTTTTTACTTTTGCTGAGCGTGAGACGATTCAGACGACGATGGGGCAGCATGATGTGCATTCGATCGAGGGTCTCTTGGACGATTTAGAGGAGAGCTTTTACTGGAGCAATCGTGCTCCAAGTCGCGGTGATTTTATACAGGTCAATTTTGATGCGCCTATTGATATTACCTCGATAGAGATTCAAACCGGCTCTGCAGATGGGCGAGACAGACTTCGATCCGGAGTCTTAGAAGTGTCGTCCAGTGGTGTTGATTTCACCGAACTGGGGCATTTAACGAATGGCAGCGTATCATTAAAAACCAATCAAAACGACGTGACTTCGGTACGCGTTCGAGTTCTCGAAAGTCAGCGAGACTGGCTACAAATCCATAATTTTAAGATCAATGAAAACAATTATACCAACACCAAATAACGTAGAACAAACAGCTGGCAGCTTCGCCTTGGTCGAAGGCCTTCAAGTTTACATTAGTAACGATCATTCTGAATTGTTGCAGTTTGCAGAGTGCCTGCTAAAGGTGCTTCCTAAAAAAGACGCGGATGCACGACCTAAAGTTCTCTCGGACTGCGAAGATAGGGTGGATGGCATTGTGTTGCGCTTAGTCGATTCTGCAGATGCAGATGAAGAAGCATACTCATTGCAAGTGACGCCTGAGCGGATCTTGTTACAGGCTGCAGGGCAGGCTGGATTAGCGTATGGGGTTCAGAGTCTTATGCAGATGCTGAGCGCTGATTTCGATGCAAATGGCGCGGTGATTCGTGAGATCCCGTGTGTGAAAATTGAGGACGCTCCACGTTTTAAATGGCGCGGCATGATGCTCGATGTGACACGTCATTTTTTCCACGTGCCTGTGGTGAAAAAGCTGATTGATTCGCTGCATCTGTATAAGATCAACAAGTTGCACATGCACCTCAATGACGATCAGGGCTGGCGCTTGGACATCAAGAAACACCCAGAGTTTACGACGACTGCGGCATGGCGCGATGAAGACGGGAATCGTTACGGTGGGTTTTATACTCAGGATGAGATGGCTGAGCTCGTTGCCTACGCGAGTGAACGATATATTACGATCATCCCAGAAATTGAAATGCCTGGGCACTGCCTGGCATCATTGTCTGCGCATCCACATCTTTCCTGCTCTGGCGGACCGTTCAAGATCTGGACGGGTGCAGGCATTTGCGAAGAGGTCTATTGTGTGGGCAAGGAGGAGACCTTTGAATTGCTTTGCGATGTGATTGATGAAGTTGTTGAGCTGTTCCCGAGTCCATACATTCATATCGGCGGTGATGAAGTGCCGAAGAAACGCTGGTCTGAGTGTGAATGTTGTCAGAAACGTAAAGAAGATGAGGGGCTTGCAAATGAGGAGGAGCTGCATGTCTATTTCATGAATCGCATGGCGAATTATTTGAAAGAGAAATCCAAGACGCCGGTCATGTGGGACGATGTGCTGGAAGGTGGCGCGCCAAAGAATACGAAGGTGATGTTCTGGCGCGATGGCACGGATTCAAACATAAAGGCACTCGAGAGTGGCTTGGATTTGATTATGACTCCCACGACACATTGTTATTTTGACTACAAGCAAGCGGAGACGGATAAGATGGGACAAATCGGAGTGGTGACATTGGAGTCAGCTTATGCCTTTAATCCGTGCCCTGACAAACTGCTTGGTTTTGAAGGCAAAGTGCTTGGTGGACAGGCGAATGTTTGGACTGAAACGATTTTTACACTTTCGGAGTTGGAATATATGGTGTTCCCTCGGATCTGTGCGATCGCTGAATCAGTATGGACGCAAACAGCGCGTAAGGACTGGAAGTCGTTTGTGGGGAGACTCCAGGGGCACTATACTTACTTCGATCGCAACGGTATCAATGCGCGACCTATGGATGGGGTGCTTGTGGGTGCTTAGAGTGATCCTGTTAGCATGCTACACGCGAAGCATGGCTAGCGCGAACTAGATATAAATATTGAAATGAGAGTAAGTGTATGAATCAGAAATCCAGTATGACACACAAGTATCGTTCGAAAGCGAGAACGGCTGACTGCCAACGATCACGTCTGGGGTTCACTCTGATCGAGCTTTTGACGGTGATCGCCATTATTGCGATACTCGCATCCATCTTAATTGTCGGTCTAGATCGTGTTCGCAGCAAAATGCATGATGCCACGTGTGTTTCGAACCTTAGGTCAATTGGAACGGCGTTGTTGGCATACAGTAGCGAGAAGGGGCAGTATCCATTTCCCGATGATATTCAAGGGGGTTACGAATATTGGTCGCGCGCTCCCTTTCTGATCGAAAAGCTTAAGCCGTATTTAGGGCCGGAGCGAACGATATGGCATTGCCCAAAGTTTGTTGAAGAATTCGAGATCGATCAGGACGAGGCTTATGAGAATGCAGCAGATATGTATTATTATTGGGCGTTTCGCTATGTAAACGGTACAGTTGCTCCCTTACGGCCGGTTTCTGAGACCAGCGCCTGGACTGAAGAGCATGGAGAATGGAATGATGGGATCGGCGGACATGTGTTGTTAAGTGACTGGTTCGGCTCCTCAGGAGCTTGGGGCGTTGACCGGCAACTGCATGGCGGCGGTGGCGGTGAGGTACCGTTGAACCAGGAGGGCACTCATGTGTTTACCTCACTCGGGGGCGTGCAACTCATTGCTCCCAAAAAGAAATGAAACACATGTTTTGCATGACAGAAACAGCAAAATGTGAGCATTTTTGTTAAATAATGAATAGCAATTGCGATTGTAAGTTTCGGCCAAAATCCTTATATTATCTCCTATATTCTGATGTTGTTCAACTATTACTCCAACCTACTATATAACCAACTAAATCCTATGAAAACACTAATGAAGAAAACTATTCTATCAGCCCTCTCGCTCTCGCTTGTTTCAATATCCCTTTTTGCTGGCGATGTTGCGCATTGGGCGCTAGATGAAACCTCTGGCACAGATACTTTTGATCTTTCAGGCAATAGCCTTAATGGGGCTTACCAAGGCACTTATACATTGAATCAAGCTGGGCAATTTGGCACCGCCGTGGATTTTGATGGTTCGACGGGGGAAGTCTTCAAAGGGGCGACTTCAGCGCTGTATAATCTGCGAAACGACTTTACAGTCGCGGCATGGGTGAACGCCGATTCGGTCACTGGCACACAACGCATTTTTTCGAGTGCCGGCGGACAATGGGGATTCGGCCTTGCGGGTGATAAGTTGCAGTTCACTGCCTTTGGTATTATCGACGCTACGTCTACTGCGACTGTCGCCGCAGACACATGGACGCACGTTGCCGTCGGGGTGAGTGCTGATAATTTCGCGAGCTTCTACATTAATGGCTCCTATATCGATACGATTAACATCACCTCCGAAACGAATCAGAATACAGGCGTGAACTGGTTCATTGGCAGTAGTGGCGACGGCCAACGTTTTGATGGCACCTTGGACGAATTACATATTTTTGGCAGTGAACTCGGTGAAAATCAAGTCTCGAGCTTGGCGACGACCAACTCGATTCCTGAGCCTTCCACTGCGGCTTACTTGTTCTTTATTGGAATCGCGACTATAATGTTTCGCCGTCGAGCATAGAGCTTACAATATGTGCCTCATTCGAGAAGGTTCAGTGGTTTACTGAATTCAACTCGAGTTAAAATACTTTGAATATCCCGTTCTTTTCAGGGACGGGATATTTTTATGCCCATCCTCTGAGGGTATTTCAGTAGAGTGCCTTTTTTGACCTATTAAGGACAGATGTTTTGCAGGCCACGGCTGAGTGTGTAGTATAGAAATTAGGAGTAGATAGAGTGTATGGCTAATGTTAAAATCAGTAAGTTGGTAAAAGACTACAAAGGACCGAAAATGGAATCGGTTCGGGCAGTTCATTCCATCGATCTTAAAATTAAAGATGGCGAATTCATGGTGCTCGTGGGGCCTTCGGGCTGTGGTAAATCGACGACTTTACGTATGATTGCGGGGCTCGAAGAGATCAGTGATGGTGAGGTCTTTATCGGTGGAAAGCTTGTGAACGATGTCGCTCCAAAGGATCGTGATATCGCAATGGTTTTTCAGAATTATGCGCTCTATCCGCACATGTCTGTTTACGATAACATGGCTTTTGGGCTGAAGTTGTTGAAACTTTCGAAGGAAGAGATTCGCCAGCGTGTGGATAAGGCCGCAGAGATCTTGGGCATTGAGGGGCTTTTAGAGCGTAAGCCCAAGGCGTTATCCGGAGGGCAGCGTCAACGTATCGCTGTTGGTCGCGCGATTGTCCGAAACCCTAAAGTATTCTTATTCGATGAACCGCTTTCGAACCTCGATGCAAAGATGCGTGTGTCGATGCGAGCTGAGATCTCGGGGCTACATTCGCAGTTATCCTCTACGATGATTTATGTGACGCATGATCAGGTGGAGGCGATGACGATGGGAGATCGAATTTGTGTGATGAAAGATGGCCATATTATGCAAGTGGCCGATCCGCTTACTATTTATAATCATCCGCAGAACATGTTTGTCGCCGGTTTTATTGGTAGTCCGCCGATGAACTTTCTGCATGGTCAATTGCTTGGTGAAGGCCAGAGTCTTCGCTTTGTTGAGCAAGGGGAGTCCGGGCACGAGGTGGAGATCTCATTGACAAAGGAGTTGTCTCAACGCGTGGCCGATTCTGCAAGGCAACAAGTTGTTTTGGGAATTCGTCCTGAGAATCTTACGAGTGTCACGTCTGTAACTGCAGCCGCGGAAGACCAGCGGTCAGAATTTATGGCGAATGTTCGTGTCGTCGAACCGATGGGCTCGGAAACCTATTTACATGTGGGAACCGGCAATCATTCGATGATCGCTCGGGTGAGTAGCGATGAGCACTTTGAAGTGAATGAAGCAGTTCGATTATGCGTCGATTTGAATAAAACACACCTGTTTGATCCTACGAGCGGCGCGGTGTTACCCTGATGGGAAATACTTACTATATGAGTCGCTGAGAGCCGCCGAACGAAAGCAAATGCCATGTTTGATATGCTGGTGAAGTTGTACGATCTGCCAGACATGGGTCCTGCGGTTCAGTTGGCCGAAGATAAGGGTTACGTGATACGACGTGCGATGTCTTATGAACGAACGATCGTTCTGTCATGGCTACAGGAATTGCATACCGAATGGGTGGATGAGTGTGCGGCGGCGTTTACTCAGAATCCGGTGGCTTGTTTTATTGCGACCAAAGACGGGCGAATTGTGGGATTTGCGAATTACGACGTCGTCGCTAAGAATATGTTTGGTCCGACGGGCGTCGAAGAATGTGAACGTGGGCAGGGCATCGGTTTAGCCCTGTTGTTAGTCTGCCTGCAGCAGATGCGATCAAACAGCTATGCGTATGCAGTGATCGGTGGTGTGGGGCCGCAGCAGTTCTACGAGAAGGCGGTGGGAGCGGTGCCGATTCAGGGTTCGACGCCCGGCGTCTATATTGACCGTCTGAGAAAGCTTTAATTGTTACTGTCTGCGGGGGGGAGTGCCACAGGTTGCTGGTGTCGCTGCTTCAAATATATTCGGTAGTTCGATGGGCTATGTCCGAGTTCGGTTTTGAAGGTGCGACTGAAAGAGTAGAGGGAGTCGAATCCGCATCTATCAGCAATTTCCGTGAAAGAATAATTGGTGCTGTCGATCAGACTGGCTGCATGTTGTATCCTGGATCTTCGAACATACTTCCCTAGGCTGATACCTACCATATCTTTGAACAAGCGCCGTAGGTGGCTTTGAGAAATGTGGAACTGGTTCGCAATATCTTCCGAACTTAAGGGCTGATCAAAATTTGTCCGAATGTAGTGACCGATTTCTTTGATCAATTCAGTTTTCGGGTTGCCGACCTCATTCTGCACGGTTTTCAGGTCGCGCTTATTCGTGGCGATTTCGTTTAACACAAGGGATGCTCTGAAGAGTAGTTCGTTTTTACCCAGATTAGAATTTTTTCGGTCAATCTTGTAGAATTGAAGCAGATCATCGAGCAGTTCCCATGTCTTGGGGCTGAGCTGAATTCTGCAATTCTTCAGATCTTCGAGCGTTTCATACGCGCTCATTTCGAAGGTGATGAATAGCCAAAGAATATCGGGGGACTGAATCTTATGATAATTGTGATATTGATAAGGGAAAATCAGAATCGCATCTCCCGGGCTGATATTGATCAAGTAGTTGTCGACCGACACTGTGGCTTTGGACTTTAAGCAAATGGCTAAGACAAAACGACCATGATAGTCTTTTTCGATTTCAGTCAGCTTGTAGCTTTTGAATACCAGAATATTATGCATTAGAAAAAGCTTCTTGGCGCTATAGCCACAGTAAGCATCACCTGGGTCTTCTAGGCTGATGGCTACCTCTGAAATTTTATCCAGCATTGTTTTATTATGGTCATGTTAAGATTAAATCAGCAAGTCACTTTTACTTCTTTGACAAAGACATGACTTTCTCGGGTCGATTGGGTGCACCGCGTATTAAGACCTTGAGTTGAATAAGTCGGCTGTTTTTTTCGGTTCGTGAAATCCGTCCTAGCGACAGCGAATAGATTAAGCGCGCAAATCAGGGCTGCGTCTTCAATCACTAAAAATGCTGAATGCGTTGCGGAAACCGGAATCTCTACAGCTATCGATAAAAGTTTATGCTTTGTGCCTTCAATCTCAATAGCCACCAAGGTAGCGATTTCGACATCTAGCAGCGCTTGATAGATCTGGGCGTGCATCTCGCCCATGAACCCGAATCCAACAATCGAAAATTTCATCATAAGTGAGTCTTTAGGGCACTTCTAGAAAACCTCCCATGATCGCGACGAGAGCAATTTTGATTCTGAGCAAGGCTCTCTGCTCGTAGGTGCGCTGGAAGCCCTTCGCGGCCAGAGCAACGCGACTTATGGGAGGTTTTCAGAGGCGCCCTTTAGTTTCAAAGAAGGTGCTGACTTGATTTTGAACGTCTTGCTGAAACTCTGCAATGAAGCTCAATATATATGCTTCAGGGAAGAGTGTATCATCCTCGATCAGTGGAGTCAGGTCGATGCCGAAGGCGACGCTCTGAGAGTCGTCCACCGAGTGGCTATCAAAGAAGGTGGCGTTGGCACGGCGACGGCCTTCGACGGCAAGGTCGTAACGCTTACCACCACTGATTTGCGAGACGAATAAGCCGTTGAGTTTGGTTGCAAGCTCAGGGCGTGAGCTCAGATCCATCACGATTTTCTTGCTGTCCGGCATCCAGTCCAGATCGCGCCATACTTCGCAGCCGATCAATTGCTTGGGACGTTGGTCCTTCGGTAAGCGACGGATCGCTTTGATCAACGACGAGACCACTGCGATGTGGGTGCTGTGCTTGTCGGCCAAGTTGTGGGTATAGACGATTTCTGGTTGAGCTTCGTTCAGGATCTTTACAAGATCGTTTTCAAGATCGTCGTTGGCCGGATCTTTAATCTTGGAGCTTGGCAGGTGTAATTGCGCCATGAAGCTGAACTGGCCGACACGTGAGGCTTCACGTTGCTCTTCGGCACGGATGGCTTGCATTGCTTCATCGGTCACATTGGCGAACTCGCCGGTGCGGGCACTGCCGGCACCGTTGGTGCAAGTCACGCCGCCAAACCATTGGTCGCTATTTTCATAGCACTCGAGAATACCGTGCATCGCCATGAACTCGAGATCGTCTTGGTGTGCGCCGACGCCGAGGTGAGTGGTGCGTGGCAGCGGGTTACTTTGTGCGTCCGGGACGTAGAGGTCTGAGCCGTTCTGGGAAAAATGATCGTTCATAGCTGTCATGTTTCTTGAGGGTGCGTAGGATTAGTTGACTTTAGGCAGTGTGGCGGCAGCGATTGCCTGTCCGTGGCGCTTGGTCTTCTCGTTAGGTGTTTGGAAAGCGATGGTCTTGGAGAGCTCAGGGAATTCCAAGTCGAGCACGCGGCGCGCTTCTTCCATGATGATTTCGCCGCCTTGGCCGGAGCTCACGCGTCCGAGAAACAGAAGGTGGCGGAACTCATAAAATTCGGAGAAGTGCGCGATAGTGTAACCGAAGTAAGTGCCGATGGTGCGATAGATCGCTGCGGCACGCTCGTCACCTTGAGCCATCTTTGCTTGCACGACTTCGAGCTTCTCGGGAAGGCCGAGCCCCTCGCTGACTTCGATGCCAGAAAGTGGCAGCAAGCGGCCGACACCTTGTTGTGAGAAATATTGGACACCGCAACCATCGTCGCCGCTCCATTCATCTGTAGCAACGCCTTCGCGGTAATCGACTGGCACGAAGGCGAGTTCGTTGATCCATCCTGTAACGGCCCCCTTCGGATTAATGTAACCAGCAGCAAGGCTGGTGCCCATGGAAATACCAAGCACAGCGCTGTCATCAATTGCCATCGCTCCGGCCATGGCGGTGACGTCGCCGTCATTAGCCATTTCGAAAGGAATGTCATTCCACTCGGTCTTTAATTCATGGAAGAGGTTGCGGATCGACTTGTTAAAATCCTCTTGGCTGATGCCACGGAAGAGTGAGCTGACGCGTGGCTCATTGTTGATAAAGATACCCGCAGAGCTGCCACCGATTGCATCGACAGTCGGTAGGTGAGCAGCCGCACGCTTGAGACTATCTTTGATACCAGCTCGGTGGTATGCGGGGTCGCTCTCAAAATACGGACTCCATTTGATTTCTTCAGAGAAGATCACCTTGCCATCAACCATCGCTGCACACTTACGGTCGCTACCACCAAGGTCGAAACCGAGGCGGTTACCCTTGTGCGACCCCACGCCGCCGGTTGCCAGTGGGAGCACTTCCGCAAGAAAGGCATCGCTCACATTCTCGATGGTGAAC
>Ga0209603_1001481_pt1 | contig 24260 bp, 29 predicted proteins | sample COGITO_mtgs_1206_FD_184812 | JGI IMG/M metagenome (GOLD analysis project Ga0209603, IMG submission 184812) | Pelagic marine microbial communities from North Sea - COGITO_mtgs_120607 (SPAdes) (version 2) | ecosystem: Environmental > Aquatic > Marine > Epipelagic ... | reverse complement strand
TTCAACGCTAGCCATGATTAAATCACTAAACTTTCTGTCATACATAGGGTTTTTGCTTGTCCCATTTGTAAGCGCTAGTTGCATGTCTGCATATTGTTTTATAAAAGGATCAAACAAAGATGCATAATCAATAGGCTCTACCTTGCTATCGCTATAACCAAGTTCATAAGAAAGTCTAGATTGTTGTTCTGATATAGCAAACTTAATCTGTTCGTTAATTTTTTTGTTTTCTATTAATTTTTCTTTTAATCCCATTGTGTTAATTTATTGTGGATACTGTGCAAAATATCTATTTTGATAACTATCACTTGTTGGATCTGATTTACCAAAATTTATATCAATTTTGTCTGTTGGTGTTAAGCCAAAAGTATTATTGCCACTACTGGCGTTTACTTTCCCCCAGTTAAATATTCTGTAGCTCCTTTTGAAAAATTACCTTTTCCACCAGCTAAACCAGCAGCACCAATAGATCCTAACTGTGTTAAGCCTCCTATTGCACCCATCATTGCATTTGTACCTTGATTGTATGCAGCAGTTTCTCTTTGTTGTGCACCTGTTATTTGTCTTCTTGTATATCCAATTTTACTATCTTCTCTTTTTTCTTGAGCGTTAAACATAAATGTTTTACCCAAAGCGTCAGCTTGTTGTGTTCTTCTACCTTCTTGAATGTTTACGTTTTGTAATCTTGTTTGTTCTTTTATTTGTGCCTGTTGTAAATACTCTTCACCTTGTGCTCTTAGTTTTTCATTAGATGCTTCTTGAGCTTCAATACTAGCTGCTACACCTTTTTTACTTTGTAAAGCAGCTTGAGCTAAAGCAGTTGCTCCACCAGCACTAGCACCTGTAGCTCTTAAGGTGTCTAAGGTGTTCGCTAATGCAATATCTGCCTCTTCTACTTGCATAGCAGCACCAGCAGTAGAAACACTTAAATTACCGTATGGATTACTTAAATTACCACTAAGATCTTTAGCCAGCGAGCTTAAGTCTTTTGTATTTGAATATGGATTTACTATTTTTTGTCTACTTTTTTCTAAACTGTTTAACTCACCTTTTAATTTTCTTTTTTCAGCGGCGGCTCTTCTTCTAGCTCTTCTAGCTCTACCAGCACCAAATAAACCACCTATAACTTTACCCACACCACTAACTAATGCTCCAGCTACCAAAGGAGCAATACCCATGTTAACACCTTCAGGTGTAGCGAATAAAAATTCGTATAATATATTTAAAACTTCTTCCATAATATTTTAATATGATGATTCTACAGTGTCAGAAGATACTGCAAATAATTCTCTTTTTTGGTTTATACTGTTATCTAAGTTAAACTTAAATGTGCTAAAAAATCCTTTAATACCTGTTACACTTGGTCCCCAAAGTATTTCACCTTTTGTTGCTGGAGAATTATTTATAATGTTAGCAAAGTATTTATTTTCTTTTCTTTTAAATTTATTAGAAAACATTTCGCTTTCTAAGTCAGTTAAGTTGCTTGGTAAACTGTATTTAGATATTGGTACTAAAGCTATGTCACCAGAACTAGCAACTATATTGCTAACAGTCCAGTCATTATTACCTTCATAATTAACTGTTTTAAATACTTTTACCGTAGATGGTGAAGAGTTTAAAACAACTGTTACATCAGATGGAAATATATTGTTAGGTGCATCATAAAAACGACCATATGCACTACTGCCATAATGACTATATAACTTACCAGCGTTTGTAGAAAAGAAAGTAGATGTTAAACTAAACATAAAGCTTGGTTTAAAACTAAAGAAACTAGTCCAACCTTGTACACCTTCATCAAACGAAGTTGTGCTATAACCTGAAGCTGTTTGTATAGACAGTATATAATTTTTAGTATGGTTGTCCCAACCACCTACTATTCTAGTTATACCATCTTGTGTGAGCTGATCTCTAAAAAAATCATGCATACCATAACCTGATATTTCTACAATTTCACCACCTGTTGTTAATCTCAACACACAACCTCTTTTTCTGTCTGTAAAGTATTTTCTGTAACCATAAACAGCAAAACTAAAAGGATCTGTAGCTATACCATAATTACCTTTGTAAGGTACTATTTGACCAATAACCATTCTTCCTGACGCTGTTAAAGCTTGACCTTCTGCTGTATATATAGCATCTTTATCTATTAAAGCTCTATTAACTTTGTCTTCTTGAAATATAATTAGATTAGTATCTTCTGCATATAATTTCATTATTTTACCATGTGCTGGATCTACACCTCTAGTTATGTCTTCACCTACTGAAAATTCATTTGTTTGGTTAATACCTGTTCTAGAATTAAAAACCCCTGAATATATAATTGTATTAAACCTATTTTGATTGTTAGGATTGTCTTCAACTATATGAGCTTTAACACCTAAATCAGTTATAGTGTTATTATAACCACCTCTTATTCTTGCTTCTTCAATAAACCAATCAGTTGCATTATCATTAGCATAAGCTTGAGGTACAGTTGCATAAGGCGCTGTTGGTTGTGGATTAGCATCTACAACGTTTGACATTTTCTTCAACCAGTATGAGTTAAAATATTTTAGTTCTAAAGTAGCACCCATGTTATTTTATTATCACTTATTTTTTGTTATTATTACTACCATCCTTCACCACCATATACAGGGTGAGCACAAGTTATATTACCAGCTTGACAAGCTCTAGCATATTGATCACTACAAGCATCAGGTATTAAAGCGGGACTTATTTTTATACCGTTTGTACCAAACTTAGCCGAAACTCTTATACTTGTAAGTGGTTCTGCAGCGTCTGTTTTAAAACTACGGTATTCAGCTTGACTATGTGTCCAAGGAACATTTAACGCGTTTGTTGTGTAAAATAAATCTACATATTGAGCATATGGCATTGGCGCAAATCTTGGTGTGCCACCAGTTGCACAATTATAAGCTGTTTGAGCTCCTGAAATATCATATTCATAGTATTTAGGATTATCAGTGCTTGTTACGTCTAATCCGTTTTCTACAACGCACGTACTGTAGTATAAATCATTAGTGTTTACCCAAGCACACATAGCATCAGCTGCAACAGCAGCTTGACCTGTATTTGCATCGGTTGCCGCTATAGCATATTCACCTGGCTCATCAAAAGCAAACACAGTTTGCGCGTGTTTAGTTGTTCCAAAAGAAGAATTTGATATAAATGAAGTTACTCCTGGAGCACCCATATTGTCATTGTTAACATCTTCTATCATAGCCCAATTACTAGTTACACTAGGATCTCTATGCCATACCTTCCATATTATACCTGAATTTACAAAACTCATTAAACCACCTTGATTATTTGTAAAGCTTTGTTGCATGTTACAAGAAATAACCAGTGTTCCTGTGCTCAATGCAGCTGAACCTAGTCTATGAAAAAAGTTTGATTCACTTGTATTTGTTGAAGGCGTCACTGGAAAAGCACTAGAAGCCAAAACGTTGTTTGATAAATACCAAACACCAACAACAGTTGTTCCATTAAACGGAGCAGTTATTTGTGCTGTAGCAACATTGTTAGGGCTACCAAGAGTTTTACAACCAGATATAACACCGTTATTAACAGCTACAGCACCTACAGTTATAATTTGTGGTTTGGTTACACTTAAAGAATTACTTTGTGCAACGCCACTTATGATTGCATCTTCTATTTTTAAATTTAAAGTATAAACACCTATAGGCGTAGAGGTTAATTTAGTTACAACACCTGTTGTCGAGTCAACTGAAAAATATGAACCAGGAGATTGTGAAACTATACTGTATTTTAACTGGGTCGAACTACTTGTTGCTGAACCATTATATCCATTTCTAGTTACACCAGTTGCATCACCAGCGCTAACTGTAACATTTGGTAAACTAGAACCAGCTACAAAAACTGGAGCTAAATTAGTTAGTGATCCAGTTGCTACAGTAGAACTAGTATCACCTCCTACAGTTGTCCATGTAAATGTAAAGGTATAAACTTCTTTTGAATCACCATTAGTTTCATATCCAGCGTTAGAATAAATAAATGTATCAACAGCTGTTTGTAATTTATAACCTGTTCCAGATGTTATTAGTTTAAAATCACCTGTAAAACCATCAACTAAGTTTCCTGTAGCTCTAGTTTGCTGAGCGCCATCAATCACCGTCATACTAACAGCGCTTATATTCGTGTTAGAAAAATTACTACCTTGATTGTTTTGTGGATAAAAAATAGCAGTTATATCTGTGTTAGCAGCCATGCCTTCGTTATGTGAATAGCTTAAAGCAGATAAAGCAGCTACTCCATCAAACCCAGTATTTATGTCAGCATTTAAATCAGCTATTAAACCAGCTGTAGATGTTTCATAAAATAATTGTAATAAGCTTTCAACAGGTTCTGTTTCAACAATAGAAAGAAAAGGTGTAGTTAAATTTGCTGTTAAAACACCTATATTAGTTGTACCTGCATTAGAAGAAGCTAATCTACTTATTAAAGGATTTGTATCTAATTGATAAAAATTATCTCTACCAGCATTCGACAGTTCAGTAAAGCCCATGTTTAAATCTACAGCTGTAGCAATTGTATCAGCTGTCATGTTTAATGGTAGTATTTGAGTACCACTTGTGCTTACTGGAAAAAATTGAACATTATCTGTTGCTGTATTATTTACCCTACCATATAATCTTACTGAGCTTCTGAATTGCTTTTGTTGATCAGATGTTTCGTTTAAATCTCTAGGTATTTTATTTATGTTGTCATTAAGTAAAATAACATGAGCTGTTTTATTATTTTCATTTGTGGGATAAGGTGATGTACCACCGTGATCAGGATATCCATTTAAAAACCCAGGTAAATAACAGTTGTAATAATCTTGCTCTTGTTGTTTAACAACAACTTTATACGAATACCAACCTAAAGTATTAGGTAAAGTATAAGCAAACTTTGTATCAGGATTATTAGTTGTAGCAGAATATAAAAATTCGTTAATTTTTGTTTTAGTATATATTTCACAAACAGGTAAAGCTGTTAAATCAACTTCAACAACTTGAGTAAAGTCTTGATATTCTCCTCTTAAATATTCTCCTACATTTGATATATCAGTTATATCACAAAATAAAAGTAAAGTTGATTGGGGAATAATTGCTGTTATATCTGCTTTAAATTGCGTATAAGGAGAGCTTCCTATTAGTTCAGTTATTATACCATAAACAGCTTTTGTTGTATTATTTATAAGACTATCACCGATTTTAATATCAGCATTACTTGTAGTTATTGTTACAGTTGTGTCATCGCCTACGCCATACTGGACTGCGTTAGTAGTAGCTGTAGTATTAACCAATGTAAATTCATATTCAAATCCTGTTTCATTTAAAACTGGTATAGTAACAGGTGTATTTAACTGTGCTATTGATAATGCGTTAAAACCATTACCTTTTTCTTCAGCATACAAACCTGGTGTTCCAGTGTTAGAATCTTGTGAGCTTGATATAGCTGTATTTATAACAACTTTTAAAGCATCACCAAACCATTGTTTTAAGTTTTGAGTTGTTGAAGAGTAAGGGTGATAAAAAGTTGAACCACCAAAAAAATCAGAACCAACAGTAGTACCTTGATCAACAGAGGATAGTATAACTGAAGACTGTCTACCAAATTTATCAGCAAGTATGAAACCTACTTGATAGTTTCTGTTTTGTTTTAAAGTATGATTAGGATATTCCGCCCAATTAGTAAAAACTGTAGAGTTTTTTGCACTAGCACCAACATTATAATCTAATGTTACAGGCGGAGTATGCTGACTTTGAAAATTACCATACATAACCCTGTTACCAGCTATTTCTTGAGATAAAGCTCTTACGGGAACTCTATCATAAACCCTTACTGTTTGTCTTTCTGGTAGTGTTTTATAAGGTTTTCTGGATTGATAATCATATGTATAAATATTAGAACTTGAAGATAAATTTTCAGTTTTAACTGTATCTAAAACTTTTACAGCTCTACCATCTGATTCTTTATACAGTATATCTATTTCAGTTATTTTATATGTATCATTTGCTTGATCTCCAAGTTTATTTTGCGCATCAGGTAATGGTATAATTAATTCTACATTTTGCACACCATTTTGCATAAAAGCTAATATTGTACTTCTATATGAAGTATCTTCATCATCAGCTAAAAAATAACCTTTTTGTTGTGGAATAAAAGCAGGTTGAGTAAACGGTGCCATTATAGAATACTCTTCATCATCAAACTTAAATCTATAACTAAACCTTACAAATAAATCCTCTAAAAAATCTGGATCACCAGGCCAATCTGCACCACCATTAAAATCATAAGTAATATCCTTGCCAGTCATAGTTGTAGCCAAAAATGTTAAAACATCTAAGTTTGCTACTGTTGCGGCGGCATTTATAGTTATAGTTACACCGGATACATTTGTTACATATATATATTGATCAGCTGTTATAGTTGGACCAATAACATTCATACCTTTTTTTATAGCTGTATTAGCCGTTGATAGTGTTATAGTTGTAGAAGTGCTTGCTGCTCCAGCTGTGCTTGTTGTAGACTTTAATAATTCTAATGGTTTGTATGGGTTATATTTAGCAACTGATATTTGGTTTTCTTTTGTGTAATAACCCAAAGGTTTGTTAACATTTATTTTTCTAGGTTGATTTCTATTATCTGTAAAAAATAATAAGTTTTCTACAAGATTAATACCGCTTATTAAATTTTCATTGCTAAAGTTTAAAAAAGCCCCTTCAACTATTTTTGTATATGAATTATTATAATATTTATATATCCTGTGATCGCTAGCATTGTTTGTTAAAAATAAATAAATAGTTTCAGAGTTGTTATCTTTTAAGTAACCTATAACTTCTAACGATCCAACATTAGTTCCAGGAACTAAAGTATTACCTTTTACGTTTTCTAATGCACCTATATCATCATCTTCAGATTTACCTACAGATATATTATTTGCATCTCTATACTCACCGTTAGGAATTAATCTATCATCCAAGTCTTTATTCATCTTGGATTTTAGAAAACTATTTTTAATTTCTGCCATGTTAGTTATTTAATCCATTTAGATTTACCTCTCATAACTTGAATAATTTGGTCAAGTTTAATATTAGATAATCTTATTTTAGCATTTCTTAATTTAGCACTTCTTTCTTGTTTAAACCTTCTTACAACATATTCTTGAATACCAGAAGATACAGATAATATAGCGTGTATTATATGAGCATACAAAGCTTCTTCAGCTAGTTTAGGAACTTTAGTATCCATATCTGTTGCTAAACCATCAGATATATATTCAAGAATTATAAGTTTATCAACTAAATTTGATGAAAAAGAAATTTTACCTTCTCTTTCATTTAAATTAAACCAACCATTAGCTTGACTTAATTGTGGATCCAATCCATATCTTTGGCCTAAAGCACCATCATAAAAACCGTTATTTAAAATGCTAGCGTCTTGTATATTAAAATTATTTATATTAAAATTACCATTTATAAGTCTGTCATTAGCTTTATGCCATCTTTCTTGAGTTATAGAAGTACCTTCAACATCGTTGCCAAAATTGTCTTGAGTTGGTATACCTGCAGAGTCTTGAGCTTGAGTATAATAAGGACTTGTTGTTAAATTATTTGTAGGATATATAGGGTGTTTTACACCTAAACCATCTATCCAAGACATTTTAACATAATTAACATAGTCTTGTGGTAAAACCAATGTAAGCCCAGCTGGTATTGTTAATTCAGCGGACTTAATACTTTTTAATGTATCATAACTAAACTCTTGTAAACCACGTTTTGCGTGAAATATAACATCAGTTCTTTTGACACTTGGTATAAGTTTACCAGCACCAACATATGCAATTAAAAAATTATCAATTACATCATCTAATTTAGTGTATTCATAGCTTCCATAATTATCTTCAACTGTTTGCCCATATGCTTTTTCAGCTTCGGTGCTGCCATACTTACCACCAGTTAATATTGTTAATTGTATAACTATATATTGATTTGCTCCTGGCGCAGCGGTAAGAGTTACTGTTGTGCCATCTGTAACTGTAAACGCTGTAACCCACTCTACCCACGTGCCAGCTAAACCCGAAGCACTTGTATATATTTTAAAATTATTTAAAGCATACTTAGGGTCATTAGGTGACCAACTTGTGGTGCTACCTAAAAAAAGAGCTGTATCAAAACTTGTGACAAAAGATTGGCCAGTTGTGTTGCCCGCATCTCCTCTAAAACTTTCAGCACCTTGGTAATATTGTTGTGCAGTTTCTGTTACTAGTCCGTTATTTGGTGGTTGTATTGCCATGTTTTATTAGCTTTTTTGATTCATTTCTTGACTCTGTACTTGTGAGGCCGCAACTTGTATTATTTCAGGATCTCTTATTACAACGCCAGCATATAATAATATTTTTAATATAACTTCAGTTTGTTCTGAATTATGTAATTCAAAATTATTAGATGAAGTTGGGCTAAAAACATATTGATTTGCCCCTGTAAAATTCCATATAGGTGGAATTGGTTTTCTTAAATAATTAACTGATATTCCAGACTGTATACTAGTTGGATAAACATTTAAATAATTATTTTTATAAGTATAAATTGGATATTTACTTGTGGGTTTAGTAAGATTAGAGCTTAATAAATGATATAATTCACTACTACCAACTCTTTGTAGCTCTTGTATTGGTAATGCTCCAACCGAGTATATTACTGTTCCTAGTCTATAAAACTGTTTAGAATATATGTTTACAACTATTATTTGTCCAGCCGGTGGTTGTGAGTTTAATGTTAAAGTTGCTCCACTTAATGTAAAATCATTATTTGACAATTGAACATTATTTAAAAATACAACCGGTATACCACCAGAGTTTGATAAACTTAAAGTGTCTCCAGTTAGTGTATACGTTAAACCAGGGTTTGTTGCTGTAAATGATTGACTCGAGGAAGAAGTTCCAGAGTATTGTGAAGGTATTTGAAAACCATTAGCTGTGTAAACAGCAGGGTCTATTTCTTTAAATATAGATATTTTTTCATCTATGTTGATTTGTCGATCAGAATAGTCTAAATCTATTTGTGGCACACGTAGTTGCTGATTCATATCCTCAGCATATTTTTCAAATATTTCTAATTGAACTTGACCACCTATTTTATTAAACTCAACAGGTGTCATGTAACCTCTCTGCTCTTTATTTAGTATTAATAAAACGGTTTGATATACAGTATTTACGTTTATTGCCATTTTAATATTTTAGTTAATAGTGATTTGGGCCACCGGAGTGACCCTTCACTATAATTATAGTCACATATTATTGTAACTTTTTATTGATTGTTTTAAAAACCTCTACACCTTCATCAGTTTTAAACCAAGCGGCTAAAGCCGAATATGGATTTTCATCAAAAGGTACAGTCATTAACTTACGATCATTCGATCCCCAAAGAAACGTTCTTTGATCTTGAGATATTTTTACAATACCTTGTTCTACAGCTTTTATACCTGTATTTCTAAGACCCACGTTTTCATCGTTTGCAATTGCTAAGAATCCAGCAGGATTTTTCTTTGCCATTAAAAGTAAATCTCTTTTTATTTCTTTAGAGCTCATTGTACTTACGGCAGATCCTTTTTCAACTCTTAAAACAGACTCAGCTTCATCAATCTCCATTTGCTTAGCAGCAAGTAAAGCGTCTATTTCAAAGTTTATTTCATCTATTTCATCTGTTGCTATTACTTCAGGTTTAAATTCTTCATAAACGTGACCTTTTCTTGGATGATATAATGAAAGTAGTTTTTGTAAGTTTTGTTTTTGTTTAGGTACAAACAACATTCCTTCTTCAAAAATGACATGACCTAATGTGACCTCTCCTTTTTGCTCATCAACAAACGGTGAGTTCATATTGGTTGCATATCTTAATTCTCTTTGTTCTCCACTTTTTTCATCAAAATGTAATAATGGATAACGTCTTGAATGTCTTGTTCCTAATGTATATGTTAAAGGTGATACTTGATTTGTTAAAAAATAAGTTCTATCCTTGATCTCCCATTCAGGGGTTGAAATTTGTTTTGTCTTTGACATGATATAATATAATATAATATAATTAATAAAAGTAATAATTACCCCCGTCAGTTCAACGAGGGTAACTACTACAGTAATTCTAGCTTTGGAATAACACGAAGTTATTAGCAGCTTGAGTAACTAAACATCTCTCTGATAACCAGTTTACGATCATCGAGTCAATTTCAGAAGTGTAAGCACCACCAGCAGTACCAGTGATCCAGTTTTTGTATCTTCTGTCATCTCCTTGAGAAGCTCTATATCTTACGTGTAAGAATGGTCTTCTAATGTTTGTACCTAAAATTTGGTCATAAACTGTAGAAGTTCCCGCAGGAATTAATACACCATCGATATTGTTTACAGCTACTGCACCTCTTGTTGAAGCGTCATTTAAGTATTTCCAGCTTGTTTTGTAGAAGTCATAAGAACCTCTTCTGAAACCAGAGAAACCTAAATTTAAAGCCATATCCTCAGAATTTTCAAATAAACCGTAAGCAGTTCCTCCAGATTGTCCTGCAGAAATTTGGCTTAGCATGTCATCAAACTCTAAGTCTGTATCTCTATTTAAGAATAACATGTTTTCTTCAATAGCACCTTGTGTGTCAAGGTTTTTAAGTATTTGATCGAAATCAGAAATACCTGTAGCACCTTGGAATCCACTCATAATATTACCTCTATTAGTAATAGCTTGGAAAAGACCTTCAGTACCATGAGCATTAATAGTAGCTGAGAATCCAGGTACGTTAGCAGCTTGAGCAGTGAAACCACTAGCAGCAGCAGCTAATTCTCCTTCAACCATTGCCATTTCTAAGTAATCGTCAAAACGTAATCTTGTTTCAGACTCAGACTTTAAATACCATAAGTATCCTGATGTTCCGTCTTCTGTAGCAACTTCTACCCATCCAATCTGTGCCATATCAGAACCATTAATTTCAAATCTATCTTTGATTATGATTGGTTGATTAGAGTATTGAGTAAATTGTGGCTGTACTGAAAAGTTTCCACTTCCAGTTCCTTTAGCAAATAAAGAACCGTAAACGAATATCTTTAATCCAGCAGCACCTGCAGCAGCAGCAATACCTAAAGTATCCCAGTTAGCAGTTGTAAATGGATAAGCAGTAACGTTTGTTAAAGCACCATTTGCAGCTACAGCACCTACAATACCTTTTAATGTAACGCCAGTAGTTGGGTTCATTACAACGATAGTATCGTTAGGAGCAATTGCATTTTTAATAGAAGTTGCACCAACAGCAGCATTAGTAGGTACGCTAAACACGAATGTTCCAGCACCAGGTCCTGTTAGTGTACACCCTGTGTAAGAGATGTGTAATCTATTTTGTTCTGACCAGATAACTTGATCAGACGTCATTGGCATTTCAGCGCCAACCATTTTTAAGAAACCACCTAAAGTTCTGTTTCCATATCTTTCTACTTCAGCTTCATAAACTTCTGGTAGATACTGTTGTGCAAAATCGTTTGCACCTGCAGCAGCAGTATTAAACGCTAGGTAGTTGTTAGCTAGCGGTAGTTGCGTTTGAGAAGGTACGATACTTCCAAACACTGGAGCAATTTGTCCCATAATTAATAATTTTTAGTTTTAGTTAAATTTTCTTGCTTTAATTTTTAATTTTGAAGAGTCAAGACCACTTATACTTTTAACTTTAAATCCACCAACAAATACATCGCTCGGAGCACTTTCTCTAGCTTCGTTAGTAATGTTGTTTGATTTTGCAGCGACATTTCTTATAGCATCGGCTTTACCTTGCTCATAAAAATGTTGTGCAATAGTATCTGCATTTTGTGCGGCATACATAGCTTTATGATAACCTTTTACATCAGTTACATCACCTTTATCGTTTAAGAACTTCTTAACTATATTACTGATGTTTGATTGATTATCTGCAACTTCACTAGGGTTTTTAACACCGTATCTAAATTTTTTGTCTCCTACGCTAAAATCAAAACCTTTGAATTCTTTGGTAAAATAATCTTTAGTGGTGTTTTTAAACACTTCATGTTGTTGCTCTGCTACATTTTGCTCTTCGTTGTAGCGATTGAAAAAATCCATAGCTTTCTTTTGTTCTTGAGTTACTCCGGGTCTCAACTTGATTTCGTCGTAATATTGACTCTTTAAACCATCTAAATGCTTACGGGCTTTTGCAACCTCTTCTTTATATGCAAGTTTCTTCTTCCGAATATCTCTTGCTTCATCTAACTCTTCATCAAATTGAAAATTGTCTTCTAATAGAAAACTAATTTCCTCTGAATCTAAGTGAGATTTAGTCTGTTTGTAATACTCTCTAAGTAAAGTATCACTATCTACATTAGAGTAGTCAGCATTTAATCTAACATAATCTTCTAATGTTCCACCTGTTTCTTTCATAAAGTCTACGACTTTTTCGATGTTTTCAGGTAAGTTAATATCTTGTTTAACAGTTTGTGGTTCCTCCGCTGTAGTTTCAGCTTGTGGTTCCATTTTTTCACCTATTGAAATAACCTCTTCTTCTTCAGGTTTTTCATCAATTATTTCTTCAATAACTGGTTTTACTTCTTCGGTGGGCCGTATTTCTTCAACCACTTCTTTGCTGTCGACACTGTTTTTTGACTCTTCGACAACAACATTGCTATCATTTGTCTCTTGTGTTTGAATGGCATCTTGTTCTTCTGTTTTAGGTTTTGATAAATCTACTTTTATAGGTTCATCATTGTTTGATAGATTTTTAGGTTTAAGAATTTTAGCTTTTACCTTAAGCTTTCCAGCTTTTTCTTTTGTTTCTGACATAATAAAATAATATAAAAATTAATAAAAGTTATACAGGTTGTTGCTGCATATCTGTGTTTTCAGGTGGAATACCTGATGATTCAAAATTAGTAGGTGGAAGATCATTTTGTCTCTGACTAATTAATTTTGATTGTTGTGTAGCTTGCATTTCAGTTCGTTTGTCTTTACGATCTTCTATTTGAGCTTCTTTTTTTGTGTTTGTGTCTACATCCATTTGTTTAAGTTTCATGTTATACTCAAATTCTTGAGCCATTAATTGTAACTTAAGTTGATTCTCTGTTTGCATTCTTTGTATTTCAAACTGAGATTTGGATTGTTCTATTTGTGTTTCTGTTTGAGCTAAAGCTTCAGCTTTTTGAACATCATTCATAGCCGCTTGCTCTGATGCTTTAGAGTTTGAATCTGCTTGAGCTTGTATGTTAGCCATTTGAGCTTCTTGATCAGCTTCTTGCTTTTTAACTCTTTTGTATTTTAAAACTTGATTAGCTAAAGTTAAGTTTCTTATTTCTCTAATATCAATAGCATCTTCAAGGTATATTTGATTTTGTTGTAAAGCCATTTGTATATTTTGTTCTAACATAGCTTTTTCCTCTTCTTCAGGTTCTAACTCCATGTAAATTCCAAAATCATATAAATGTAAATCATCTATTTCATGTAAAGTAGCAACATTAAATTTACCTATACTAGCTTTAAGTGCATTATTAGTTAAATCAAAATCTAACATATCAGCAATTCTAAGTGATATATTTTCACAAGTTTTAAGTGTTAAATATAAACTACTGTTTAAAATATGTTTAGTTGCTACATTAGAAGCATTGGCAGCCATTTTTTGCAAACCGACCAACGCGTTTTTGTCTGGTAAACTGCCATCTCTTGCTTCATTCAATCCTGTTACGTCTCTTATCATTTGTAAATAATACTGATAAGTGTTGATCAACGATTGTATTTTTCCGTTAGCACTAGATGTTTGTAATTCTTGTATAGGTACTTTGCCTCTGTTAGGATCACCGTCCTGTGTTAAACTTCTACCAACTATACTACCAGTTTGGAAATACATATTTAATGCTTCCTGCGGATTATAATTAGTACCATTACCTAAATCAACTTCTGCTAAACCGTCAACATCTACAAAGACACCATCTGGAACCATTCTAGCAATCACCTGTTGTAGCTTAAGCGATGTAAGCTGTATCATATCAGCAAAACCTGTTATACGCCCTACAAGCGAATCTATACGACCTTGATACATATGAGGCGCTACGATGTTGTAGTTCATATTAACTTTAGTTAAATCACTTTTAGGTCTTGTCATGTTTTCTGACATTTCCCATTTAAGCATTTGTTCCACACCCATAACTTTAGCACCAGTAAACAATACTTCTATTGTTCTAGACACTCTATCAAAGTTATCACTTTCTGGTGGGTTAAATGTGTCAGGTTTTTCTAATACTTTTTCTAAACCATTATCAGTGTTTTTAACTTTAAAAACTTGATCTATATAAGATTTGTATTCAAAATACATTACTTGAACTAAATCATCATCGTTATTACGGTTACGCATATAACCTTCTCTACCAGGATACTTTTGTATTTTTTTAAGCTCTTCGTTAGTTAAATTAGGAAATTCTTTTTTTAATTCAGGTAGTGTTATAGATTTTATTTCACCTACATAATATAAATCCTGAAAATTAGGATCGTTAGTATATGAATAAACTAAATTAGAAGGATTAACATAATCTATTGTAACACCTTCAGCTTTGTTAAAACTAGTTTTTACAGCTCCAATACCAACAGTAACTATATCTTCTACAACTCTTTTATTAATTAATTCGTATTTATTAAAATCTAAAACATTATTAATAACTTCTTCTTCAGCTATTTCTACAGACTGTTTATAGTTTAATTGCATATGTACTTCAAGCTCTTCCTTTGATTGAGGTAAATTTGCAGGATCAACTACATTGTAAACATCTACACCTAAACTTTGCTGTATATTATCTAACAAAGGTTTAGATAACATGTCTCTTAAAATTGATGACGCGTAATTAGTTCTTTCTTTTTGTGAAAAAGGATCTTGAGCGTAAGCTTTTATATCATATTTTTTAGAAGAAATACCATTTACAACTATATCTACAAATTTAGGTATTATAGGTACTGGCTTCCAGTCTAAATTTAAATAAGATAAATCACCATTAATAGATAATTCATCTTTATATTTCTGTACAGGTTGTTCACCTCTAGCATATAATCTTAATCTATTAAAGTTTTGAAATCCTTTTTGCCATCTTGTTCCGTTAACTCTACCACCTCTAAACCATTCATATTCAATGGCTTGCCCTACTTGCAGACCATACTCTAAACTAAGCTTTTCCGCGACAGGTACCACCTGACTAGGAAAGGAACTATTAGTACTCGTATTAATCATCTAATTAATTATTTTTGATTTAAAACCTTTGTTATCATATTTAGAAAAATTTAAACTTACTTTTTCTTTTATATGTTCAGGTATAGGTCTATATTTATTTTTATTACAAGCCATGATAGCTAAGCCAGAGCTTATAGATGCATCATGTTTTGTTCTGTTATTTATATTAAAAGCAGCCCAGTCTTCTAATGTTCTTTGAAAATACATTGTTCCGTATTGTTCATTATTATATCCTACAAACATTTCAATATAGGATTCAATAGCTGCAGCGTGAGCTTGTTTAACATCTTCACTTGAATTAGGTATACCACCTATTTCTTTTTCCGTTACAGATAATTTATATGCTGTTTTGTCTGGTCTGTTCATAGAGTAACCTCTATAACCTCTTCTTTTTAAATGATATAATAACCTAGGTTTATTATTCTCTGCTAATATAGGCATACCATAAAAATGCAAAGCCATAAGCACATCTTCAAAAAATGTTTCAGCAGTTTGTGGTCTAGCTATATATTCTAAAAAAAATAAGTTAGGTGGACAAGTATCCATAGTAAACTTAGTTAAACCGTGCAACGCACCTTTAGATCCTCTACCATCTACAGTTCCTGATATATCATAACTATCACAACCAAAAGCACCCATATGTTCATTAGCAGGATACTTCATACCATTTTTAATAATAAATCTATTTTGTTGTTGAACATCTGGAACCCAAGATACTATAAACCTACCTTGTTTACTGGGAACAAATTGAACGCTTGTATCTTTAATCCCACCTTCCCACATAAAATTACCCTGTGTAACTACATTTGATTGTTTTAAATCTTCATTATAATCTATTTGTTCATAGATTTTTGTAAGATTAAACAATGATTGTTTTGTTTCATCTCTGAAAGCATGTTTCTCTGTACGTGGAAACTGTCTATATAATTCATTAAGTGCATCAGGATCATTCTTAAGGCCATCTACTTCATTTTCCCAGTGTTCGATAACACCGATTTCAATGGGGAAACCATCTGGCCCTTTTTTAGGTTTTTCCGGTGTCTCAAAGACAGGTAATCCATAAGAATCAATGTATCCTTCGTAATTCCACTCCATAGGAATGAACAGGCTATATAATCCCGAGCTAGTCTGCCCGTTGCGGTTTCTTCTGGTAACGTCTGAGTCATCATACAATTTTTTATAATTTCTACCTCCTTTATCTAAAGCATTTGACGTTGATCCCATCATACATTTACCTATAATTCTAGAACCTAATCGTAAACAAGTTTTTGTAACCCTCCAGTTGTTTAATATATTATCAGGTTTTTCCCACTTACCAGATTCATCATGTACAAGTAATTTTAATTTTTCACCATCATAACTATTGTCTCCTGTATTTTTCCAGTCAATAGTTGTATCTAATCCTTCTAATTCTTCTAGTTGTTCATTATTGTCTAGTTTACGTCTTGTAAATCTGCTAGCAGGAACTCTGTATGCAAGTTCTGTTTTTGGCCTATCCATACCGTCTTGAATCGGCTTGAAGAAGAAAGGGTAGTTGACTGAAATTGGTACGATTTTATCGGTAAACATTTTCTTTGCATCAGCCCCAGACTTTGATAAGACGCCGTATCTAGCATCACTAGAGATAGTGGCAAGGTTGACAGTTTCGCCGGATGCCATGAATGAAAAACCAGACCGTCTGTTTTTGAGGTAGCACATTCCGTAACATCTTGTATCTGCTTTACAAGCTTCCCAAAATATATAGAATAATCTGTTTGCTTCCCTAAAATCTGCTTGCCCAACATCAATCTTGGACCACTGCAGGTACATGTAATGAGTACCAGTAATATAAGTAGCTTTACCTTTATTAGTAAACCAATAGCCTTCGTGGCGCCTAGCAAATTCTCTATCAATATACGCATACCATTTTTCTTTGAAATCATCTGGATATTGTTTCCAGTCGAATATTGTTTTAATCTTTTTTAATGTTTTAGGATATTCGTGTACTTGCCACTTGTCATAATCCTTGTTAACATCTTTCTCTTTTGGTAGTGCTATTTTTAAATTTTGTATTTCGTATACTTCACCTATTTGACCTGTATTAGATATAACAATAACATCATATTCTTTATTATAACCATATTTCCACTTTTTAGATTTATTCAATCTTTTTATTACATGTGGTTTTATATGATCAATTACTTTATATAAAGTTTGCTTATACATTACTTAGATCTTCTTTCTGCAAAACCTCCAAAAGCTTTAGCTTGAACTTCTTCTTTTGGTTTTTCGTTTAACATATCTTCTTCTTCTTTAATACGATTAAGTATTTCAAAAGCATCAAATATAGCTAACTTTTTAGTTGCAGCAGCATTTTTTAATCTATCAGCTGATATATCATCATCAGAATCAACTATAGCTTCTTTTGCTACCTTAATAAGTTCCTCAACCGCTTTGTGCCCAGCTAGGATTATATTCTGTTTCGTTTCCTTGACGTTCATACTTAATTACAATATCATTTGATTTCATACAATAAAGACGCTTGCCATCAACTACAAAATCAAACTCACCAAACGGTGAATAACCCACAAGGTCTCCCTCATTGATTTTTAACGCTTCTAATGAACTATTACCATATTTTAATATACCAACAAGGCGTTCTTCTAAATTAGCGTCTATATCATCATTGTTATGAATTGGACTTATAAAGCATCTATCACCAAAAGCTTGCCATCTGTCTTTAGATTTATATAAATATATTTGATTTAATTGAACAAAATATAAACCATCTTTAAAATATGATCTACTGTTTTTTTCTTCACCTCTTATATCATAAAATCTTCTAAACACATTATGATGTATCATAATTAAATCACCTTTTTTAATAGGTGTTTTAAATGCTTTTGGTACTGCTATAACTTTAGCTATATTATTTACTGATTTAAAACTTTCTGATTGAGTGTTAATTATAAGGCTTTTGTCACCTACTTTAACTTCATTATTATATCGCTGGCCGTAGGGCTCAACAATAAAATCAAATATACTTTTCATTAGTATTCTAAATCATATTCAACGGATATTGCCATGTTAGAATTAAACTTCTTCCACGGCAATACTTCGCTGTTCTTTTTAATGTAAATGTTATAAGAATTATCTTTTGAATCAAAGAGTATATGAGATATAGTGTGACCTCCATATACCGACTGAGCCAAAGAATAATGCATAGCATCTGTTTTGTAATCAGATCCTATACTGATCTTTCTAATAACAGATGACATTACTCTTTAACCTCTTCTTTTTTTTCTTCTTCTTTTTCGATAGGAGTGTAGGTACCGTCTTCAAGATTAATGTTAATCGATCCGTACTCTTCTTCAAGTTCTTTTTTAAAGTCTTCAGTTTCTTTGTTTACTTCGTGAAACTTAGATAATACCGCGGTTTTTTGGGCTTCTAAAAATCCTACTTCGTTTAACAACTTGTTTAAGTCTTTTTGAAATCCTTGGATTTTTTCTAATTGGTCTTTTTTAATTTCCATTTTTAATTTAATTTAATTTAACTTAGTTATTTATTTATTAATATAGTTACAGGTTTTATTTATTTTTTAAATAAACTTGTAGCTTTTTCAGTTGTGCGTCCGCCAAAATATGCTAAAACAACAGCCATCATTACTTTTTCAAACGTGTCGTTCCAGGTTACTCCTATATGAAATGGTATTGATTCAACGCTGTCTAATATACCAGCTAGTGAGAATATAACAATACACCACACTAAAACTAATGGGCGTACGTTTTTAGAAAGCCATGAATCTGATATTGAATCAGCTTGCCATCTTGATGTAACAGCTTCCATTTCTTTATTTTGTTGTTCAAATATAAGCTGTTGTAGTTTTATTTTATCTTCACCACTTACATCAGATTTACCGATAGCAGCAATAGCTTCAGCTGGTGAAGTTACACCACTTAGCACATTGCCTAACGCAGGGTTAACTAATGATGCAGCACCGAATAATAGTTTACCTACTGTTGTGTCTTTAAATTTTTTTTTAGGATTTGGCACTTTTTCTTTCTTTTCTTCGTTTAGATTGTCTTTTTTGTTTTGTTTTTAAATCTTTTACTTCTTGTTTTTGAGATTTTTTTATGTCTTTTTTGTTTGGATCTTTATCTAAACCAAAACTTTTTCTACTTTGTTTTCTTTTTTCGTTAGAAAGTTTTTGTTCTGTTTTTAGTTTTCTTTTTTCTATACGATCTTGTTTCTTTTCATATTTTTCTTTTCCCGTATCAAAAGCTTTATCTTCCGCTTTATATTCTTTTTGTTTTAATTTTTCTTTTTTATCCGAAAGTCTTTCTTCTTTTTTACTCACATTTCTTCTATATAACGGACTTTTTGCCATAAAAGGCGAACTAAATTTACTCATAATTAACTTTTTTTATATGCTTCAGCTTCCCACGGAAGATTTTTAGCACCTTCTTGCATTTGTGCTCTTGAATAACGTTTACCTCTCCAGTAAACCGCACTATCATCATAATCCAAATCACCTCGTTTCATTTGATCAATATGAACTTTTTCATGCCTGACAACATCTTCAATTTGTTTTGGATCTTTAATATTTTTATTTATTAAAATACTTCCGTTTCTGTCTGCTTTTCCTAACACACCATCCTCTAAATCTACATTGTAAATTGGGGTGTTATCTATAACGTATGGTGGATTAATTTTAAAAGCCATTACTTTCCAGGGAATATTTTATTAAGTTTTTCTTTACGCTGTTGACAGCCACAGGGTATGTTTAAACCCTGTGACACTGAATCAACAACTTTTTTAATACCAGTTGCTTTAGTGAAATCTTCTATTCTATCACCTAAGCCTTTTGGTTTCATTAAGCGAATACTACTCCTGAAACTTCTATTCCAGAAGGAAGTTTAACTTTAGCTTTTACGCCTCCAGGATTAGCTGTTAATGCATAGTTAACTGCATCTCTTACTGAAGGTTTGCTAACTGTGTCGTGAGTAATTGTACACACATCTCCACCAGCACCTCCTGCTAAATAGATAACTACAGTAGTAGAACTTGCTTGAACTACTCCTGTTATTAAGTCTGCACCTACTAGGATGTCACCACCTGCGATTCCCGCACCGCTTGATGGAATTGAAATAAATTTTGCCATAATAATTGTTTTTGTTTTTTGTTAATGTTTATTGATTGTTGTTATTTATTTTTACTTTTGTTTTTCTTTATTTTTTTACCTACTTTATCCATACGATCTTCTAATCTATACATTCTTTGTTCTTCAGCTTCACTAGTTTGACCCATTTCAAAACGGTCATAAAGTGATTTGTGTCTAGCAGATAGTCTGTCCATTTTTTTATTAGGATCTCCTATTTTACTATATGGAGATTTAGAACTTCCTCCACTTGTACAACCACTTTTGTACATTGGAGAACCTTTCATTTTATTAGCAGGTGACTCTGGTTTTGTTCCAAATGTTTTTATAATTTTACCAGTTTTTTTATCTTTAAGTTCACCATACATATGATGAGTAGTTTTAGGTTTAGGTTTTGGTTTTATAGTTTTCTTTTTATTTAAACCTTCCACGCTAGCTTTTGGCTTTTGCTCTAATGATGCTAGTTTAGCAATTTTTTTAGGATCATCTTTATACATCGGTGATCCTTTCATTTCTAACATAGATTTTGCTTTATCGTAATCACCTCCAGCTTTTTGCATAGCGTGACCAAAAGCATTACCTTCTAATGGCGTTGCAGAACTATATCTTTGTTGTGCAACACTACCGTTGTATTTATACAAAGGTTGATTAGAATCACCCATAGCGTTATAACCTCCAGACATATCTTTAAATAAGTCTTTTCTTTCTTGACCACCACCTACTGAGATGTTTCTGCCTTTTCCTTCGTGTTTATATTTCCCCATAACTAAGACATGTGTTTAGAAATCCAAGAGCCATGCTTTGAATCTGATTTAGAACCTGCTTGTGCATTTTCTGCATAATGTTTTCTTGCACTTTTAGAAAGTGACTGATTGCTAGCTTCTTTTACGTCGTAAGCTGTTTTTTTACTAATGTTCGGCATAATATTGTTTTTTATATTTATTTTTTAGACATTTTTTTAAAGGTCTTTGCTAAATTATATCTTTTACTTCCTGGAGGACAAGATGGTCCACCAAATTTAGACCCTGTACAAACACCTTTTGTACCTCTTTTTTTTATACTCTTGGTTACATCTTGTATCCAACCGGTCTTGTAAAATGGTTGATTCATAATATTAACTCAAGGCTATTAGATCTGAAATACCACCACCTGTACCTGTAGCATAAACCATAACTACACTAACTGGTAATACGAAACCTTCAGCAGGTTTTACAAATGTTATTGCTTCATCATTAACAGTGTGAACTTTTATAGATGCTTCTGTATCGTAGCTATATGTAAGAGTTGAATCAGCAGCTATACTTGAAGCAGTTGCTAAAACGTAATTACTTGCATCTGTTACAGATGCTATTAAAACACCAGCCGCAGGCAATGTACCACCTGTTACTCTCATACCAGCTTTTATTTCTGCGTTAGGTGAAGCTAAACCTACATTAGCTGAGTTTGAAACAACAGTGTTATCACTAGTTGTTGTAACTGGTAATATTGATGGTGAATTACCAACATATAAATTATATTGTTTCCACGAGCTTTGTGGTGTTGTTGATTTTGTTCTGCCATCTAATAATAGTGTATCACTTGGTGTTACAGCTAATCCAGACTTATAAGAGTCAGTGTAATAATTTCTAATCATTTTTTTTTATTTTTTTTTATTTAACATTTCCACCTTCTTCTAGCAGCTCTACCTCTTTCACCGGTCCAGCCTTTTGATCTAGCGCAGAATGATTTTCTTCTTTTGGCAGCTTTACTTCCTGGTTTAACTTTACCAGTAACTGCAGTTTTTAATTTACTTCCAGGGTTTTCTTTTCTATATTGCTTAACACCTGTTTCAGTCATACCAGCCCCTTCCTCAGCTTTTCTAAAAGTCCTACCTTTTCCTTGAGTAGTCTTTCGCATATTAAGTGGACCATTTGGTAAATTAAAAGCCATTATTTTTTCTTTTTCTTAGGAACACAATTAGGTACTTTTCTACCGTTTTTAGTCTTCATACCGTAAGCAACATATCCTTTCCAGCACGGGTTTTTCATCATTTTTTTAAAAAAAGGTGAATTCATATTATTTTATATTTAGTTTTACCATTTTCTTTATAAGCTTGTAAACATCTTCTTCTGTTAGCATCTTCAGATACATAACTCACATGTACCCAATTAGGGTTTTCATCTGTGCCAAATTCCCAAATAATCTGATCGAAATCTAAATTATTTTTTATGTACTCATACATTTCTGCATTAGTTTTATAACCATAGTTATCGTCTAGGTCAAGTGCACAACCTATACAATGTTGTGAGGTTGTACTTCCGCCAATAGCAGAATTCAATTTGGGTGAGCGATAGAAACTATTAATAGCAATTGGACCACCCACCCATTTACGTAGAGGTTCAAACACTTGCTCTGCAATAGTTTTCATGTTTATTAAATCTAATTCTCTAGGTGTATTGTCAATACCAAGCCTAGTAGCTGTGTGAGATTTAATACCTTCTTTAAGAGATATGTGTTCACTTATTCTATCACTCATTTTAGTGAGTTTTTACTGTATTGGTTTTATACCTAAGTCTACTCCACTACTAATTCTGTTTTTATAACTTTTAGTAGTTATAGGCCCAGGCTTGTACGGTGTATCAGCTTTTAAAACCTGTATTGGATCCATACCATATCTTGGATTACCTTTTTTTAAGTTTGATGGCGTGTGAGGTGCACCCCATACTGCATCGCTTCCGTATTGTCCTTTTTTGCTCATAATATTATTATCTTATTTTTATTTCACCTTTATCTTCAAGATCCTGTACACCTACTTGAAAATATACATCTTTATTTATTTTAGCGTTATCTACATAATCATCTTCACCTATCATTTTTCCCTTTTGCCCTTTAAACTTAGATGGCAAAAATAAAGTATCTTTATCTCTATTAAGAGTTCCTTCTTGCCAAACATTAGGCCTTTCGTTTACAACATATGGTCTACCCTTGTTAGGATCGTTTTGGTTTAAAGGTGGATTTTTTTTAGAATATCTAGGTGTTTTACCAAATTCTATATCATCACCTTTTTTATCATACCTACCTTTTTCATAACCATCATAACTATAATTTTCTTGACCTTGTTCTTTTACGCCTTTAGCTCTTTCTCTTCTAGCTTGACGTAAACCTTTATTAGCCATTCTTATATTTTTTCTCTCTTGTCTTTTAGCTTCTCTACTTTCCTTATTCATTATAGGATTCATATCACCATAAGGTGATTGAGGTATACTACCAGGAGGTGGAACAGGTTGGCTTAATTCTTTATTAGCTATTTGCTGAGCAAGTTCTTCACCTTGAAAAAGGTTTTTACCTAGTTCTTGCATTTTATAGCTCGCAAACTTATTAGGATTCATCATAGCTTTATTTTTTAGCTTCTAATTTTTTAATAACTTCTTTTAGCTTAGCAATCTTTTTGTCAATAGGAGATAATTCTTTTACCTCTACTTTTTTTTCTTTTTTTCCCATGATTATCGGTTTTTATCTTTGTTAACATTATTAATGGATGTAATCATAACTTTATCCATATAGGTTTTACCCTTCATTATTTTGTTTCGATGTGTACTTGTAGGTATATCCTCGGTACCAAGCATGATACGGTACATTCGACTTATAAGTTGTTTACACTTGAAGGAAACTTTATAGATATTATACTTTTGGGTTGTGCGGTTATGTTTTCTCCATACCGTTATCCAACCTTCTTTAAGTAATCTGTTCCAGCGTCTATTGTCCCAACTATAAGAATATGTACCGATTTTAAAATCTTCTCTAGTGAAAAGATCCATGCAATCGAAGTATATTAGTAATTCAAGGTCTGCATCATTTAAATCATAATTTTTGCAAGCCCATTTTCTGA
>Ga0209603_1001480_pt1 | contig 24267 bp, 10 predicted proteins | sample COGITO_mtgs_1206_FD_184812 | JGI IMG/M metagenome (GOLD analysis project Ga0209603, IMG submission 184812) | Pelagic marine microbial communities from North Sea - COGITO_mtgs_120607 (SPAdes) (version 2) | ecosystem: Environmental > Aquatic > Marine > Epipelagic ... | reverse complement strand
AGACTGAACATTTGTAAGATCATCAAATTCAATATTTGTAATACCTCCAAATTCTGTGATAGCGTGTGGTTTAATCATTCCCCATTTAATATAGCTATAGGTTTCTATCATGTCTAAAATAGCCTCTATATTACTTCCAGATCTTTTAGTTTCCTGTCCAATTTGATTGACGCCATCATACAAATGTGTAGAAAATGCATCCATATCATCTCCTGCTTCGTCCATAAACAGTTTCATGTTTTGATTCCATATGGAAAAGTCATTTTTTTCAAAGGATGGATATGCGGCTGAATACCCAATAATTTTCATATTATCTAGTTCTGGAGCTGCATGAATTTTTTGTCCAATTTGTTTAAAAAACTGAGTCATTTCAAGTTTCACCCTAGCTTCTGCTGTCGAATCCCAATCGGGTTCTTCATAAAAATCTCGCGCATGAACAAATGGCTCGTTCATAGGCTCGTAATATTCAGGTCGAGAAAATGGATTCACAGAATTTTTAAAATATTCAACAGTCCAATCTGCAAATGCTATTGGATCAAGACCTTCTGCATAAACTTTGTTTGGGTGATCAGTTGCTATGTATCTGCGTACCTCTCTTAGTTCTTCACTACCCTCAGAAATAGGATCTGGGTAAACACCTACCTCTCCGGTATCTCGCAAGGCTGCCGACCCCGGTGACCAAAAGGCACGTCCACTTTGGCTTACATTATAATTAGAGTAGAAACCATTTTCTACATCATTTGGGTTTGAATGAATATTAAAATATTTGGTACGATCTATTGAAGAAATGCCACCAATCATTCTTTCTATTTTCGGGAACACATCCACATTTGTAGCCATGCTAACTTTTTTTACATTTATTGCAGAAATTGAGTTTCCACTTTTAAATGATTGTGCATGGAAAAAACCATAAATATTTGACGTTGCAGCTGCATAAATAGCTGAACTAATCCCTGTGTATGATCCAATACTTGAAGAGTTTCCATCGGTAACATTAAGTAATTTTGCAGAAATTGTTGAAGACGCAGCATCTGTACCCAACATTAGAGTCACCAAAACAGCCAGATCATCTGTTGTTCCATTTGATCCTTGACAATCAGAAATAGGCAAAACAGTTTCTAAGTTTAGTGGTGCTGAATTTGTGTCATTGCGAATTTGTAGTGCTCCTCCTGGGTTGTCTTCATTGTCTGCAGTTGTTGATAGAAAGACAGTATTTGAAGGCGGATTTGAACTACTAACATCACTAGTTGAACTAAAGCCAATTTTAATCATCGGATTGTTTTGAGCAGTTAAGGTTCCTGTAAAGTTTAAATCGACTCTAAATGTTATTTGATTTCCTGTTCCAGACAGTGCAAATTTTTGTCCCCAGGCTGCTCTTTTCCATTCACCATAAGTGGAGACCATTTCTTGGTTGGTGTCAACGACCCATGTTGTTGTTTGATAACTAGCATCCCAATCATTTTGATTATATAGTGCCCCATTAGTAAAGCCCTCATCGGATGTGAAACTGACTACATTCTGCGCTTGTATGCAGTTGATACACAAAGCAAATAATAATATTTGAATAGCTATTATTTTATTTTTCATTTAATTTTTTTTTTGGACACTTTCTTGAAAAACTATATTATTAGTTTGAATGATTCACTATTTTTTCTAGGTTTAAAATCAATGAACTTAAATGTCCTCCTGAATCTGGAAATGTGATGTCTATTTGATTATTTTCTTTTATTAAATTCATAGGAACGGGAATTTTAATAGCTCCGAAAAACTTTTTTCTATTGGCCTGATCATATCCTTTCCAGTTTAAAGGAACTTCAACTTTTTCTCCATTGACTAATACCTTTGGAGTTTTTGATAGATCATGATCTCTTCCAATGCTCATACTAAGTGTTGCTAAACCTACTCCAAGTTCAATATTATTAAATTCAAATGTTATTTCTTGGTTAGCCAATATGGATAGTAGGTAATTTTTTGAGTAAAAACGGTTGACTTTAACTTGATTTTTAAATGGAATGGTATTTTTAAAATTAAATTCAATAACCATTGTTTCTGATACATCAATTGTGAACACAGCTGGAATCGTGCTAATTACATCTTCATAATAACGCGGAAAATCTTCTTTGTAAACTGTAAGTGATTTCACTTTAATGTCTTTTATTTCCGATTTAAGAGCTGCAATTTCTAATTCAATATTTTGCGGATCATCACTTAGATTATTCAACGCTACAAATAATTGTTTATCATTGATAAAGCCTTGTACTTGAATATCTGGATTTTCAGTCGATACAAAGACACGCTTTCCTTTGACATCTTTCCATAAATCGTAAAAGTGAATCCTATTTGTATAAACCCAACCTGTAATTTCTTTTTTAGGAACGCCCATGTTTTCAGCACGCCACAAAGCGGCTTTGTAGGGCATATAATTATTTGCTTTAGTAATGTGCCACTTTGCGTTATCTGTTGTAAATGGAATGGATATTTCCAATCGATCTTGACGGTCAAATAGCCCAAAAATCATAGCATTTTGAGACCGGATAGATTGCATATTACTGATTAATGAAAATTCTTTTTTCGCAATCCCCCCATATTCTGTAATGGCATGTGGCTTAATAAATCCCCAACGATTATAGCTGTAGGTTTCTACCAAATCCATGATCGCTTCACTATTACTTCCTGATCGCTTATTATCTTGACCAACCTGATTGACTCCATCATAAAGATGGTAGGAGATGGCGTCTATTTCATCTCCTGCAATATCTAGAAATAAACCCATATTGGTTTCCCAATTTTGAAAATCTTTTAACTCAAATGAAGGCCATGCAGCTCCGTAGCCAATAATTTTCATGTTCTTTAATGTAGGATCAGCATGTATTTTAGAAGCAATTCCTCGGAACATTTCAGACATTTCTGTTTTTACACGCACCTCAGCAATAGGGTCCCAATCTTTTTCATCGTAGAAATCACGCGCGTGAACGAAAGGTTCGTTCATGGGTTCATACCATAAAGGACGTTGATCGTCATCCATGTTTCTGAAATACTGCACTGCCCAATCAGATATGGCATCAATGTCAATACCTTCTGTGTATACATTCCTGGGGTGCTCTGTAGCTACATAAGGCCGAACTGTTTTGATTTTTGCTTTTTTAGACTCTTTATTTTTAGGATAAACCCCAACTTCGCCATTTAATTTTTTTGCTTCAATTCCCGGTCCATAAAACCCTCTTCCCGATCTTTCAACGTTATACTGTTTATAGAAGGATTGTAGGAGTGGAGAGTTGGCTGGTGAATGAATCGAAAAATACTTGGTTCTATCTAGTTCAGAAACGTCTCCAATGAATTTTTGAATCTCTGGATGAATAGTTACCAAATTAACCTGCGCATTAAGTGCCCTCGAAAATGTAAAAAAACAAAGACACGTATTTAATAACACAAGTTTTAACCTCACAATAAATTTTTTTTTAATTGCCATCAAAATAAATTAAAAAAGTAACAAAACAATCACTTATTCCGGAATATATACTTTAACATCGTCTATGTAAATAACTCCTTTTTTCTGAAATCTAAACGCAACAAAATAATTTCCAGTTGCACTGACTGTCCAAATTTTAGCAGCTTCTTTATTTATGGTTATCCACTCTCCTCTTGGCAGACCACTAATACCAGTCCAGAATTGTGTACCAGGGTAAGGTGCTTCTGTAGCGGTAATCCATGGTCCAAAACTAGCATCAGTGTATGAGGGGTCAATCCAAACTTTGAATTCAATGGTAACCTTTTGCCCAGCTTTCAAGGCAAATTCAGAACCCTCTTTCCAACTCCAAGACCTTGTCCATTTGGCGTCTTCTGTAGCTTCCATGCGCATGCTGTAATTACCTGAGGCTGCCTTTTCGTCTGTAAAGCTTATTTCGCCTATATTATCTGTAGCTGCCAACCATCCAGCTCCACCATCTTCAAAACCGTAAATATTAGAATCGGCAAGGTTTGAAGGCACATACAAGCCCACAGATTGGTTTGTAAAGGCTTCAGCAGCGACATCGTTTACTCGCATCAAAACTCCACCTGAATTGTCATAAGATAAAGTTGCAACAGAGCTGCTTTTTATGTTTTCTATTGTAGTAATATCAACAATTCTACTGTCATCCGTGTTAATAGCAGCGCTTGAAATTTCTGCTTCAAAACCATCTACAATAAGTTCTAAATAAGGGATAAGATCACCTGTCAACTTTAGGGGTAAATTATAATTTAAATGAATCACGCCCGCATCACTTTCTGTAATCTTGGTTAGGGTTGGTGGGTCAATGTTTTTTATAATATTGATGTAGTCTTTTAGATGCAATGTGTCCTTATCTCCTTCTGGATACTGACGCCAAGTAACAAGCGAAACATCATAGGTTCCTATTGTTGGATAGGAGACTGCTATATTTTTTATTTTTTTGTCATCATCAAAACTTATTCCCCCCGCTGATGACGGATCACCGCCTGGGAATAGCCATTTTCTTCTGTTGGGATTTCCCAAGGATGTGTCTTTGAAATTAATACTCCCGCCTTCATACATGTTTATTTGGGTAGGTGTTTGTTCATAAAATCCAGCATCAATAGAAACTACCTCAAAATTAGTTTTAATGTAATCTAAAACAGTCACATTAAAAGTGGTGTCTAGTTTTACAGAGGAATCTTTAAACTCATCTTTTAAATTAACATCAAATTGACCAGGTACATCAAATTGAACATGAATGAGTTCCATGTCTGAAGGATCTCTGCCTTCAAGATTAATAATTGATCCTGTTTCTGGTAGGGTCCAAGTTCTTTTTGTGACGCCTTTTGATAAATCTGCAAACGAAGTAAAATCACCTCTTTGGATTGTCATATCTCCTGAAGCTGTGGCTACTGGATCCGAAAAGTCATTGTACTCATCGATTGTGCCTTCCTTTTCACAAGCGATTAAACTGACTAAAAATAAGCTTATAATTAATATTTTTTTAATGTGTATTTTCATGATATTCATATTTTTTTGGTCTTTAATAAACTATCTTAAATAGATGTTTTTGGTTTTTATAGATTAAAAAGAGCCTGTATTTGAATTCTGTTCCGATGATGGAATTGGAAAATAATTATGAACTTCTGGCTGGTATATTGCAGCAGCTTGAGTAAATTCATTTAATGTATTTTTTTCATCAATACTGGTATGAATGTTGGGATCATATTCATATAATACTTTAGAAATAATTACATATTTTTTTGAAGCCAATCGATCATATTGTTCTTTTACCTTCCCCCATCTTGTTAAATCTTCCCAACGAATATCATGCCCTTCAAACATGAGCTCAAGTGGTCGTTCTACCCACATGATATGTTCCATTATCGAATCTGCATCTAAATATACAGACAATCTAAATTCCATGGTGTTTTCAAATGTTTCGCAATCAGGTTTTTTTATAAAATCAATAGGTCTGTTTTCTAAAGCATCGAGCCTGGTAGCAGCCAGCTTAATGTGATTGTAATCAATTACTATAGCATAGTAAGTATTGTTTATAGTGGGGTCAACTTCTGGTAGTTCTGGTAGATCTTCCGGCAGATAAAAGCAGTTGTTAGTGCCACTAAATTCGTAATTTACCATTTGACCACTTAATAACATATGTTGTTTTATTTCAATGATATCCGTATCAAAATCAAAATGATTTGGATCATTATTTGTAGGTTCTGGATTGTACTGAAAATCAAGAGTTTGTCTCAATGGGACTACGCCCGAACGATTACGAATAACATTGATTTTCTCTAATGCGTCAGAAATACCTCCTGTTTTTAAGACACATTCTGCATACAGTAACATTACATCCGCTAATCTAATTACACGTTCATTAATACCAGAAATAGATTGATCGTTTTCACGGTCTAGCCACCAGTTTTGAAATTTCTTTAAATAAGAAGCTTCGCCATTATTATAAGCACCGCCCTGATTTGATGCACGTTGATAAAGCGTTGTGTTGTCATCATCTGCAATGGCTATAGAATAAGAAGCGCGAATCGAGTATTTGGCAGATCCATTTCGAGAAGCATTTATAGGGTTTGTAGTATCCATGATGTCATTTTTAAACAACATATTCATATAATAGGAAGGCATGATAGTTCGATACCCACCCCCTTGAGTTGTAGCTAAAGTTCGTGCTCTGGAGGTAGCTTCCGAACCAAGTGGTCCATCGGCAGCTCCATTTGAAGTTCCTGGTTTTGCTGATGTAGAATATGCAACTTCAAAAATAGATTCACTGTTCATTTCACCTTCTTCATTGAAGTTATCTCCAATGTTTGGTACTAAGCTATATAGGTTGCTATCCAAAATCTCTCCAAAGTACTTTTTTGCTGATATATAATCAAGTTCATTGATGTGAAGTTTTCCTAGCATTGCGGTGGCAGCTCCCCAGGTGGCTCTTCCTAAATCTTCACTACTAGGGTATTGTTGAGGTAAATGCTCATATGCAAATTCTAAATCAGATAAAATTAAATTATAAACCTCTTCTGCAGGCGATGGTGATTTGTAAAAATCTTCACTGGACTCTGGAACAGTAGTATGAATTATGACACTACCGCTATTGTATCCACGATATAATGAATAGTAAAAAAAACCTCTTAGAAATCTAGCTTCGGCCTGCATTTGAGTTTTAGTCGATTCATTCAAATCAATGTTGTTAATATTTGTGAGTACTTGATTGGCACGATAGATTCCAATATAGCAATCTCTCCATCTTTTTTTGACGATATCGGAGTTATCATTGAAAGTTAATTTATTTAAACCAATGGCATTTGCATTCCAATTGTTCGGTCTGCCTGTGTCAGATCGAACTGGAAGTTGTGTTGAGGCTGATCCACCAAGTAATCCGTCTCGCTGTAAGGCAGCATAGGTAGCAACTAAGCCCTGTTGAATATCAACTTCTGAGCTCCAAAACGATTTCGCACTTAGGCTGTTAGGATTCTCTATATCTAAATCATCGCTACAACTGCAAAATATCAGGAAAACTCCTGTCAGTAATATGTTTAATGCTTTTAATTTCATTTTTAGTTATTTTAAATTAAAATATTATAGAGATACCTGCACTATAGGTCGAAGAGACAGGGTAGCTTCCTCTATCTAAACCTCCTTCAAAGGGGTTATTGCTTCCTACCTCAGGATTAAACCCAGAATATTTGGTCCAAGTAATTGGGTTTTGAGCATTGACGAAAAGTCTAAACTTCTCTATTCCAATTTTATCCAACAAGGATGTTTTTAATGAATAACCAAGGATGATGTTTCGAAGTCTTAAAAAGGAACCATCTTCCAAAAAATAATCCGTAGATGTTTGAACATTAGGGTGTTCTATATTTGATCTCGGGGTAGGTATGTTTGAAGTTGGGTTCATATCTGTCCAACTGTAAATCAAATCACGGTGTCGTTTGGTACTGTACGCATACTGTTTTTGACCGTTATAAATGGTGTTTCCACTCACACCAAAGAATTGAACTGAAAAATCAAAATCCTTGAAAGTAGCATCAATGTTAAACCCTACTTCAAAATCTGGTTGATAGGACCCTTTATACACTTTATCGTTGGCATCTAATTGGCCATTTCCATCGGAATCAATATATCTTAAATCTCCTTTTTGAGCATTAGAATTTAATAATTTATATGCGGTCAATTCATCATCAGTTTTTATAGTTCCGTTGGTTTCGTAAACTTTAAAAGCACCCACAGGTAAACCAGCTTCAAGAACTGCAACCGGCTCTGTTTGGCCTGCTCTAATGATATTTGGATATCCATCATAAATAATTTCGCCTTCTCTTGATAGGCTCACAACTTTATTTTCATTTTTAGTGAAATTTCCACTAAATTTTGCCCTCACGGGACCAAATTCATGATTGTAATGGGCATTGATTTCGATTCCTCTATTTCTTAAATTACCAATATTGGTCAAAAACCGGTCGTAAGTTTCTCCATTCACTGGAGTTGATCCTGCAGAAATTGGAGTGACAATTGCAAGCAGCATGTCTTTTTTATCTTGTTCATAGAGGTCAATTTCGAGTCCCGCTTTACCACCTTTAAAGGTCAAGTCTAATCCAAGGTTTTTACTGATGTTTGACTCCCATTTTAAATTGGGATCAGCATAGCCTGGTTGTGTCAATCCAATTGACAAATTTGGGTCTTCTCCAAACGGATAATCTACGTTTGAAATAACCACAGGACTGAAGCCATAAGGGGGAATTCGATCACTTCCCGTCGTACCATATCCAAATCGTATTTTAGCCATAGAAATGGTGCTTTTCAAACGTTTAAAGAATTTTTCGTTTGATAGAGCCCAACCAGCAGAAATGGATGGAAATGTTCCATACTTATTATTTCCAAAGTTACTAGAGCCATCTCTTCTAACAACGATACTTAGAAGATATTTCCAGTTGTAATTGTAATTGATTCTCCCTAGGTAGGAAATACTTTTTGTTTTATTTATTGTTTGTGTGCCTACAATGGGTTCACCATTGCCCAATACAGGTGTCAAGTTGCTCGTGATATTGTCAGCCCCTGTTCTATAAAATTCATATTTTGAAGACTCGTATGTATTGCCAATCAAAAACTTGAAATTATGTTTGTTGAAATTCTTACTATAGTTTACTGTAAATTCATCGATACTTCTAGTGCTGGTAGCATCTCCAAGCCTTAGTTGTGCATTCAGGTTACTCACAGTGGTATTAATTTCACCTAAATTGTTGTTTACAATAAAACTTGGTCTGAACCATCGGTCTTTTTTATTGTAATAGGACCTTCCGATATTAGCTCTAAATGACAACCCTTCAAGGATTTCGTATCCCAGCTGGATATTTCCGTTAAAGGAGTTTATCTTATTTGAACTTTCTTGTTTTAATGTCCCAGCAAAATTAGTAGTCCTTTCCGTATTAATGTCGATATTCTCAAGATCAATATCAAAGAAATCACTGTTAAAATCTAAAGGTGCCATGAAAGGTTGGAGTCTTATCGCATTGTAAATTAGGCCATAAGGCTCCCTTTTCTGATCACTTAAATTGATACTTAAATTTGTTTGCGCTGTAAATTTTCCTTTTTTGAAACCTGTATTACTTCTTAAAGAGTGTTTTTTATAGCCGGAATTGATTAGTGAGCCTGTTTGGTCGAAGAATGTTCCAGTCACATTGTAGGTAAGTCCGTTTTTACCACCGCTCACACTTAATGAATGGTTTTGAATCGGAGCCGCATCAACTTGCAGTAAATTCAACCAATTGGTGTCATTTTCTAAACCGTCAGTATTTTGGTTAAGAGGCTGCGAACTGGGAAGTAAATTTGGATCATACCTGATTAAGATGTCATTTATATAAAGTGCCTCTAAAGTATTTGCTAATGGAAGCCCAGAAGTAATATTTTGAACCCCATAGTAAGAGTCTAAATTCACTTTCATTTGACCTTCTTTTCCTTTTTTTGTGGTAATCAATATCACACCACCTGAAGCTCTAGACCCATAAATCGCTGCAGAAGCACCGTCTTTCAAAACTTCGATGGATTCAATTTCTTGAGGAGTGATGTTTGGGTTTTCAATATAGGTTACGCCATCTACTACATAAAGGGGGCCTGAGCCTCCATCTTGAAATGAAGTGATGCCGCGAATGGTAATATTTGCATTTTCACCGGGTGCAGCATTCCCCTGTCTGACACTGACTCCAGCAATTCTTCCTTGAATGGCGGATGCAAAATCTGAAGTAATAACTTTATTTATCTCTTTTGCCTTAACTGAAGCTATGGCTCCTGTCAGTTCTCTTTTCTTTACGGTCCCATATCCTACAACTACAATTTCGTCCAAGCCGGTAAAGCTTTCTTTCATCAAAACATTGTTAGATGCTTTATTAACAACGATCTCTATTTCTTCCATTCCTAGATAGCTAAAGACTAAAATATCACCTTTAGATACCTCTATGTTATATAGACCATCAAAATTTGTGGAAGTACCAACAGAACTTCCTTTGATTACCACACTGACTCCAGGGATTGGTTGTCCATTTTCTTCACTTAGCACAGTTCCCTCGACTTTTATGGTCTGACTGTTTGCTTTAAAGCCAAAGATTACAATAATAAAAAATAATAAAATTTGCTTAGTGTGCTTGTCAAATGGTTTTAATTTATGTTTGACTATGTCTTTCATCAAGAATGGTTTTTTTAGTTAAAATTATTCAGCAATTTGAATAGTAATATAAAATTAAATTAATAAAGCTATTCTCTTTTGCTTAGATGTTTAAAAATATAACTCATATGTTAAGACTATTAATTTGTTAAACAAATTATTTGTAAATTTATATTTATATGATAAAGTTACTCTTTCACCTAAAAAATATATATAATAGACCTCAATTAAAAAGAGGGTTGCTCTTGTTTTTGATACCTTTTTTAGCCTCTAGTTTTGTGTTACATGAGAATCCAATTTTTGAAAATTTCAATTCTTCAGATGGGTTATCTCAGCATGATATAAATTGTATTTTACAAGACAAGGACGGGTTTTTATGGTTTGGGACTAATGACGGGCTTAATAAGTATGATGGCTATAATTTCAAAGTTTTCAAACCTTCAAAAAATATAAAATCTAGTATTTCTGGAAGAATCATTCAGAAAATGGTATCTGATTCTTACGGTAATCTTTGGATTGCTTCTCTAGACGGTGGATTAAATTATTATGATACAAAACAAGAAGCTTTTTTTAATTTTAGTGAAAAACTAGCTCAATTTGGGAATTATGCAAATGATATTACATTAAGTGATGATGGTGTTCTATGGATTCAGTTTAAGCAAAAAACATGTTACGCTGTTCTTAAAGAAAATTTTGAGGATATGGAATTTCGTTCACTTCTAAATGACGATACAAATAGTCCGAGAGAAAAATTAGGAAATAAAATCTTACAAAAAAATAGAAAACTTTTCTTTTCAAGTTCACAAGTGCTGTATTCACTGAGTTATACAATATCAGCAGATAAACTAAGGGATGTTGAATTTATTCCTAACCAAGCCCAAAGCTATGCTTCACAAATTATAGTATCTGATGGCGTAAAGTGGGAGTTGTATAATGATAAAATTATTTTTAATGGTGAGGAAAAATCTAATCTTACAGTACGTGTAAATAATTTATCAAACCGTGCTGGCGTATTGGATTGGGATAAAAATCTATGGTGTATAATTAATGATAAGCTTTCAATTGTTTCAAAAGTAGGAGATGAACTAAGTGTAAAGATTATTGATTTTGAAAAATTGGAATTTGTTGGTTTAAAAAATAATTCGATAAACTGTGTTTTTCTAGATAAGACCGGAAATTTATGGGTGGGTTCCAACGGAGGTGGTATTTATAAAAAGACAAATAGCAACTATCAATTTAATCATCTTAATAAAAATAATACAAAAGGTAGTTTGAGTAGTAATAAAATTAGAAGCCTTTATGAAGATCAATTTGGGAATTTATGGATTGGTACAGAGGGTGGTGGTGTGAACTTTTTGTCCAACAAGGCCAAAAATTACAACGCATTTGAGTCTTTTGCATTTTCTAAAGAATCAAGCGGGGTAACTTCTAATAATATTTTTTCTGTGACTGAAAATGTCATTGATAAAGATAATTCTATTTTGTGGTTTTCAACTGAAAATGGAGGATTAAATAAGTTATTACTTAATAGAAATGATAAATCAAAAAACTTCAAATTTGTAAAGTTTAATACCCCTACAAGTGATGGTACTAACATAAAATCATTGGCTATTCATTCGATTTATAGTGAAGGTAAAAACAGATTATGGATTGGGTACTACGGATTGGGTCTTGGCCTTGCAGAGTGGGATGGGGCAGGGGACCAACCATTTTTTTCTTACATAAATCCAACAAATCAAACCAAAGAATTTTCTGGGAAGATTATTAGAGATATATATAGAGACAGCTATGGTATCCTTTGGTTTACTACCAACAATGGATTAAATAAGTTAATTGAAAACAGCAACGATATAACCAAAAGTAATTTTAAATCCTATAGATATGATTCTACCAATGAAAAAAGTATTGGAAGTGATTATACACTTCAACTTTTCGAGAGCTCTAAAAAGACGCTATGGATTGGTACTATTGGTGGCGGTCTTAATAAATTAATTAGAGATGAAGATGGGAGCGTTGTCGAGTTCAAACGCTACAGCAGTCAAAATAAGTTGTTTCCAGATGATGTTATTAACTCTTTAAATGAAGACAATAGAGGTCTTTTATGGGTAGGTACAAATACAGGACTGATTCGGTTTGATCCACAAAAAGAGACTTATGAAACCTATTCAACCAATGAGCTTCAAAACCCAGGGATGAGTGAGATCTCGGCACTAAAAAGAAATAGTGGTGAATTAATTTTTGGAGGGGTTAATGGTATCAATGTCTTTACCCCAGACCCGAGTAAAAAGAAAGATATATCGCCAAAACCTTTAATCACAGATCTGAGTATCATGTATGAGCCAGTTGAGCCCATGGAGAAAATAAATAATCAAATTATTTTAAATAAAAGTATCTCTCATACAGAGCATATTACCTTGGATAACAATATTAATAATTTTTCATTTAGTTTTTCATCCCTTCATTATAATGATTCCAAATTAAATAAATACAAATATATCTTAGAAGGGTTCGATAAAAATTGGATTGAAACCACTTCAAATTTACGTATTGCGAATTACACTAACATAAGGCCAGGCAATTACATCTTTAAAGTTTATGGAAGTAACAATAAAGGGATGTGGTCTGAATATCCTGCAAAAGTGGTTATTACATTATCGCCTCCCTGGTATTTAACATTTTGGTCTAAAATAGTGTACGTCTTTTCATTAGTGATTTTAGTTTATTTTCTTAGAAAGTTTACCATTATTAATATACAAAGAAAAAGAAAATTAGAATTTGATCGTTTGGAAAAAGAAAAAGAAAAAGAAATAAACAAGGTTAAATTAGAGTTTTTTACCAACATATCTCATGAGCTAAGATCACCCCTTACACTTATATTAGGACCTGCAGAAAAATTAATTAAACAAGGTGATGCACTTCAGAAGAAAGAAAGACAGAGACTCTATCAAACCATGCAACGCAATTCTGATTACCTACTAAAATTGATTAAGCAACTATTAGATTTCAGAAAACTAGATCAAGGGAAAATCAAATTGAACTGTACGCATATCAATTTGGTTACTTTACTACATAAAATAACAGACCAGTTTTACACTCTTGCTGAGCAAGAAAAGCTAGAATTAAATAATTCGCTTCCTAAAAGTAAACTATTTGTATGGATTGACACCAATGTTATTGAAAAAATACTTCATAATTTACTATCAAATGCTATTAAATTCACCCCAAAAGGAGGTAGTATTTCAATAGGTCTTAGATCTGTTTTTTTACAAAAATCGAACTATCCAGATGGTCATGTTGAAATATATGTAGAAGATAATGGTAAAGGTATCAGAGCTTCTGATTTGAAAAATGTTTTCAATCGTTTTTTTCAATCTGATAACCAAAATAAAGAAAATGAAGGTGTAGGTATCGGGCTTTCATTTTCTCAAAATCTTGCGAAGCTACACGGAGGGCTTATTAAAGTTAAAAGCGAGCACAAAAAAGGGAGCTGTTTTACACTTTTGATTCCTTTAGGGAACTCTCATTTATCTAATGAACAAATGGTTGAAAATAATGAAATTTTTATTTCTAAAGTGGATCATACCAATAACTCAGTTTTGACGAACGACCTGCAAACATCGGATTCTCTCCCAAAAGATAAGCCAAGTTTACTTATCATCGAAGACAACCCTGAAATATATCATTATTTGACTTCAGAACTAAGTCACTATTATTCAACATTTTATTGTATTGATGGCTCACAAGGAATTGAAATGGCTTTTGATAAACTTCCAGATATTATTATTAGCGATATTATGATGCCAAAAACCAATGGAATTGAGGTTTGCAGAAAGTTAAAAAACGACATTAGAACAAGTCATATTCCATTTATTTTGTTGTCAGCTAGAGTAAATGATGAATCTAAAATTGAAGGTTTAAAGTCTGGCGCTGACGTATACTTAACCAAGCCGTTTAGTTTGGAAGTCTTAAAAACACAAATAACCTCTTTGCTAGCCAATCGAAAAAAAGTACACAGTGAGTTTAGAAAGCCAAACTTTGAACCTTCTAAAATTGATATCTCAACTTTGGATGAGCTGTTCATAGAAAAAATTATTACAATTATTAAAGAGAACATAGATAATCCAATATTTACAGTTCAAGAGTTTTCGAAACTAAGCGGAATGAGTAGAACTACTTTTTTCAATAAAGTCAAATCTATTACTGGTTTAAAACCAACTGAGTTTTTACGTAATTATAGATTAAAATTGGCAGCACAATTTCTGTTAAAGGGTTTCAGTGTCAAGGAGTGTATGTATAAAACAGGATTTAATACTCCCTCTTATTTTACGCAATCTTTTAAGGTTTTGTATAAAATGACTCCTACAGAATACGTTCAGAAAACAAAAAATAAATAATATTCGGAATTCTACTATTTCTTGGTCTGAATTTGAATACTCTCACTACTAAGTCCTTCTGATTTAGCCTTAATACTAATTTCACCTGGTTCTGTTGATGCTTTGACATACACCATACATTTACCACTAAAAGCTTTACGTTGTTTGGATTGAAATGGTGCAGTGGTCGCTGCATTACCATTTCCTACAGCTACAATTTCTCCATTTCCTTCAATCTCAAAATGAATAAGATTATCAGAATTTGGACATAAATTCCCTTTATCATCTAAAATTCGAACTGTAATAAACACCATGTCTTCTCCGTCGGCGTTAATTTCATAATGATCAGGAATAAGTTCAATTTTCGTTGGCTTTCCAGCTGTTCTAATACTTTTTTCAGAGACTTTTTTTTCATTAATATAGCCTACAACTTTTAATTCTCCAGCTTCATAGGGTACGTTCCAGTGGAGTCGGTAGGGTGACATAAAATCTCCTTTATAGCGGCCGCCTTCCCAATCAATAAAATTAATAGGGATCGGAGTTTTATCGATTCCTTTTATTTTTTTACCGTAAGATTTTCCATTAACAAACAATTCTACTTCATCACAATTAGTATATGAAAAAACAGGAATTATAGTTCCTTCCATTCCTTGCCAATTCCAATGTGGTAGGACATGAACCATAGGTTCGCTTGTCCATTGACTTTGATAAAGATAGTAACGGTCTTTTGGCAGGCCACACAAGTCTACCGCTCCAAAATAGGAACTTCTAGCTGGCCAATTGCCATTCCAATACCCATTGGTTGAGTTATCTTTTCCTCCAAACGGTGTAGGTTCACCTAAATAATCAAACCCTGTCCAAATAAATTCTCCCAAATTATTTGGGTTATTTTCTAGTGATTCAAACTCGATATCTGGGGGGTATGCCCATGGAGGGCCAATCATATCGTAGCTCGTTATTTGAAGTGATTCATGTAATTCATATTTTTCAATTGGAAGATGATACACACCTCGACTGCTAACTGTGCTTGAAGTCTCGGAACCATAGATGATCCAATCTGGGTGCTGATCTGTTACTTCTTTGTATTTTCTAGGTTTATAATTCCACCCTATAAGGTCAATGGCACTAGCTAAACCATTTTTAATAGGAGCAGGGTAATAGTTAAAACCAGCTGTTGTGGGTCTTGTTGGATCTTCATTTTTACAAATCAATGCGAGCTCATTTGCTATCTCTCCTCCCTTTTTGTTGCTCTGTTCTAAAATCTCATTACCAATACTCCACATTACTACAGACGGATTATTTCTGAAAGCCCGAATCATATCTCTTAAATCTCGTTCATGCCATTCTTCAAAATATTTGCTGTAACCATTTTCAACTTTCGGCTTTTTCCACATGTCAAATGCTTCTATTTGCAATAGCAAGCCCATTTCGTCGCATAGCTGGACTTGTTCTGGCGAAGGTGGGTTGTGACTTGTTCGAATTGCATTTACACCCATGGATTGCATGATTTCTAATTGTCGCTCTGTGGCTCTTCTATTTACAGCGGTCCCAAGAGGTCCTAAATCATGATGAAGACAAACCCCTTGAAATCGGGTTTTTTCTCCATTTAATTTAAATCCAAAATCACTTCCATATTCAATGGTGCGAACACCAAATCTAGTATTGTAGGTATCGATTAATACTTTATTTTTAAATAATTTAGTTTTAGCACTGTAGAGATACGGCGACTTCAAACTCCACAACTCTGGGTGTAATACTTCGAGTTTTTGATTTACTATTAATGTGTCGTTTTTTATAGAAAATACATTTTCTGATACTGACGTTATCGCCTTCCCCTTTCTATTAAAAATGGTTGTTTGAATTCTTATTGGGCTGTCTTTCTCTCCAAAGTTTTCAATTTCTGTTTGAATATTAATAGTTGCTTTTTCATTTGTAACGATCGGAGTGGTAATGAATGTACCCCATTTTGCTACATGAATTGGATTATTAATTTCTAACCATGTATTACGATATATACCTGCTCCTGGATACCACCTTGAAGAAAGGTCTTCAGGTGTAAGCTGAACAGCAATGAGATTTTCGCTTCCATAATTGAGATATTCACTCAGATTAACAGAAAAGCCAATATATCCATTGGGGCGGTGGCCAATTAATACCCCATTCAACCATATTTTAGCATTGTACATTGCACCATCAAAGTGCAGTGTGATGTGTTTTCCTTTTACATTTTTTGGGATTATAAAATGTTTGCGGTACCATCCTGTTCCATGAAAAGGCAACCCTCCACAACGTGCGTTATATTTTTCATCAAAGGGGCCTTCAATAGCCCAATCATGTGGTAAATTTTGTGCACGCCAATTGGTATCATCAAAAGTTAAATTTTGCGCATTGTTTGCAACTCCCTTATAAAATTTCCAACCCGTGTTGAAACTCACGGGATCTGAATTGGTTATGCTAGTTTGACAAGAAGCAATAAGCAAACTAACTGAGAGGAGTAATAAAACATGATGTCTTTTCATTTATAGTATATTTGTGATGAATTTATAAGTTCTTATAGATTGCTTAAAACCAATAAATTAGATATTACTTGGGTATCGAAGTGTTTCCTTGTTCTTCTTTACTGTCTGATGTATACCTCAGAATCTGTGCTTTTCCTTCGCCACGAGCAAAAAGTATTTGCTCTTTCCATGCCACTTTCATTTCTTCTACTTTGTCTTTAAATATAGGGTTACTTATGAGGTTTTTTTTCTCTTTTGGATCTGTTTTTAAGTGATATAATTCTTCATACACAGGTTGTTCTCCATATACTGATGACTCAATATAATTTTGATAAACAGGTATTTGTGAATCATGACTTGCATATAACATTTTAGTAAGATTAATAGAATGTTCTTTTGCTATTGCCATAACATCTCTTGATGAAATATTTTCGTTTTTGTAATATCGAATATATTTCCATTCCTTATCTTGAACAGACTCACATCGTGGGTTTCCAAAATGTGTTGACCATAAGTTTTCTGTAAACAAGTATTTGTGAATTGGCTGGTTATTTCCATCCATCAAATTATTTAATGGCTTTCCTTGGTATGAGTTTGGAATTTTGATGCCTGCATAGTGTAGCATTGTAGGTGCTATATCTATTGTTTGAACTAGTTCGTTTGAGATAGTTCCTTTCTCTACCCCTGAATTCGTGGGGTTATGAATGATCATTGGAACACGGGTACAAATTTCATAACACAACGCTTTGCCACCCAATCCATATTCACCCCAAAATATACCATGATCTGAAGTAAAAATAATAATGGTATTTTTATCCAAGTCAAGTTGCTTAAGGGTTGCTCTTAGGTTGCCAACAAGATTGTCAATTCCAGTAACCGCTTGCATATTACGAATCATTCGCTCTTTCAAGTCCGCCTCATTATCAACAAAATTATAGATATCCTGTCTGTCATCAACATGAAGTATTTCTGGCGGCAATTTTGGGGTTTTTATATCTTTTTTTTCAATATAATCTTGAGGAAGTGGAATTACTTTATCTCTGTAGAGCGATTTATAAGTGTCGGGATCAGAGTCTAACATTTTCATGGTGCTTGTACTTGCTCCGTGCGGTAAATTAAAAGCGATACTCAGACAAAATGATTGATCCTTAGGGCGCTGTTTTAAAAAGTGTTTTGCACCTTCTAATGTATGCTCATTGCTAAAAAAATCTGTAATCCCCTCGTCCATTATTTCGACTTGCGTATCTTGTTTTGCTCCATTGAAAATGGGCTGTCGTTTTTTTGGATAAAACGACAGATGTCCATGACCTGCATACCAATAGTCAAACGACCGATCCATAAGCCCAGATTGATAACCTCCTTGTCCAATAGGCGCATGATTTTTACCAATATATCCCGTATAGTAGCCGTTCTCTCTCATAACAACAGGGTAGGATTCACTCCAAGCCTCCTCTGATACACTGGTACCAGAATTAAAGTTTACTGCATGTTTTCTTTCAAATTGGCTCAAAAGTATTGAAATACGACTTGGTGTACATATAGCACTTGTGACATGAGCATTTGTAAACAAAATTCCTTCATTGGCAAGTTGGTCTAAATGGGGGGTTTTGATGAGTTCATTTCCAGTAGTTCCTAATAAGTCATACCGTTGATCATCTGTTAAGATGAAAATAAAATTCGGTTTTTTTTGTTGTTTTTTTTGAGCAAAACTTAGATTTAGAGAAATTAATTGGGTGAAGCCAATTAATAATAAATTGAATATAAACTTTTGCGCTCTATTTTTCTTAAGAATTAATCTCATAATTTATAGTTTTCTCTTTCTTTTTTAGACAAACTTTTAATTCTTATATTTTGAACATTTCTTTCCTCTTTCTCTACATTTTGGATGTGTGCATCTGTCCACTTGGGAGCTGCTAAGTCATTATTCCATTGCTGATAGCGTGTTTGTAATTCTTTTAGAATTTCTGGTCTTTGCAGTGAAATATCTTTTAATTCCATCTCATCTTCACTCAAGTCAAAAAGCAATGTTTTATTCTTGTAAGCACTTCTTATTAATTTATATGATCCTTTTCTAATAGCGTATTCTTGACCACTAGCAACTCTCCAAAATAAAGCTTCATGAGGGGCTTCCTTATTGTTTTTGTTCAGGTAAGGTAAAAGATTTTTTCCGTCTAAAGGCTGCTTTTTGTTCGTTTTTATTTCTGCAGCAGCTAGGCAAGTTCCAAAAATATCTAGAGATGTTATGGGTTGGTTGAAGGTTGTACCTTTGGGAAGTTGAGAAGGCCAAGAAATGGCAAAAGGGACTCTAATACCGCCTTCAAATAACATCCCTTTATGTCCTCTAAAGTGACCGTTATTTGCCGCATCTAACCGGCCACCATTGTCGCTCAAGAAGATAATGATTGTATTTTCTCGGAGCCCTAGAGTTTTGAGTAATGAATCTATTTTTCCCACACCCTCATCCACACCAGCAATCATGGCTCCATAAACACTCCTGGTCCCATATTCAATATGTTCTGTTTTTTTTAAATACTTTTTTGTAGCATGGTTTGGACTGTGTGGTGAATTATACGATAAATACATAAAAAAGGGATTCTCTTTGTGTTGAGTTATATAAGATAATGCTTCCTCTGTAAAGTCGTCTGTTAAATAGGTTAATTCCTTATGATCTACATTTTTGCCGTTACGTTGGATGTGCATGGTTTTGTTTTTACCATACGGGTATCCCCAATAATTCATGCTTCCACCTGAAAACCCAAACCAATGATCAAACCCTCTTTCGGGTGGTAAAAAACTAGGGTGGTCACCCAAATGCCATTTTCCAATGGCACACGTACTGTAACCAGCTTCTTTTAATTTTTCAGGAAGAAATACTTCGTTTTTTGGTGTTCCCATTGTTGAATCTTTAGGAGCAAAGGGAACATTGTGCTCGTGTCCAAAACGTTGCTGATATCGTCCAGTCATTAAACCAGCTCGAGAGGGGCTACAGTATGGATGTGAAACATAGCCATTTGAAAAAACAACACCATGTTCAGCAATTTTGTCAATATTTGGAGTTAGAATATCTTTCGAACCATTAAAACCAACATCTGCATAGCCTTGGTCATCTGTTAAGATGATAATGATGTTAGGTTTGTCATTTAAATTAGAAGGTATTATTTGTTTAAATTCTACTGATTTGCAAGTGAAAAAGAATCCTACAAACAACATTGTTATGGGTTTGATAGTATTTATCATAAAATTTTAATCAAATTTATTAATTTAAAAAAATTTCAATCACAGGAATTTCAACATCTGGCCTTGTTACAGGAATTGTAATTGTGAGTCCGTTATCATCTTTTTTAATGTCATCAAGCCAAGCTCCTTTTTTAGTTTTTAGCTTGAGCTCTGAACCATCATTAAGTATTTGAGCATAGTCTACTTTTCCTTCTAGACCAGGAAGGTATATTGTTTTAAAGGGCCATTCTAATACATGAATATACAGTCGGTTTGTTTTGGGGTTGTATGTGAGAAGGCAATTATCAGGTTTCTCAAATTGCTCTGGAGCCGCTGTACAACCATAGATTGAACGGCTGTGATACTTCATCCATTGGTGAGTTGCTTCAAGTCTTTCAACCGCTTCATTTTGAATAATTCCTCTGGCCGTTGGGCCAACATTAAGCAAAAGATTTCCCCCTTTACTCACGGTTTCAATAAGCATAACAATAGTTTGTTCTGAGCTCTTCCAGGAGCGATCGTCTCTATGGTACCCCCAAGAATATCCAGAAAAAGTCTGACATGTTTCCCATGGGACTTTTTCACCTTTATACGTTACCCATTCTTTTGGCATAAATTGTTCGGGGGTCATAAAATCCCATCCGCCTTCTTCTCTGAGATCTAAGCGATCATTAATAATAATCTGTGGTTGAAGTTTTCTTATTTGTCGGTACAAATTTTCTGAATTCCAATACTCTTTTCCTTTCCCATTTTCTCTCTGTGGATAAGAAAAATCGGCAAATAAAATATCAATTTGTCCATAATTGGTTAGGATTTCTGTTAACTGATTTTTCAAGTATTTTTGAAAGTTTTTAAGGTTTCGATTAGCGTCTTTTGCCAATTCTTTTTTATTGTTTTTTTCGGGATGAATAGGGTCTTTAACTACAAAGTCGGGATGGTGCCAGTCAATGAGTGAGTAATACAACCCAATGCGGATTCCTTCCGCTCTGAAAGCATCTATTAATTCTTTCATAACATCTCTTCCAAAAGGAGTGTTTGTTACTTTATAGTCTGTGTATTTAGAATCATACATAGAAAATCCGTCATGATGTTTGGCAGTGAAAACCACATATTTCATACCTGCTTTTTTAGCTAATTGTGCCCATTCTTTTGGGTTGTAAAGGTCTGGATTAAAAAAAGCGGCATATTTTTCATACGTTTTTTTAGACATTTTTTCGTTGCTCATTACCCATTCGTGACGCGCAGGAAGTGCATACAATCCCCAATGAATAAACATTCCAAAGCGTGCTTCTGTCCACCATTGCATGCGCTCCATTTTCTCATTTTTTGTTTCCTGATTAATTTGAGCTGATATTTGAGCTGACATAAAAGTCAAAAGTATTACATAAATAATTTTTCTCATAATTTAATTTTGTATGGACAAAAAGACATAAATTATAACAAATCAACTTTCAAAGATGTTCTTTTTTCTACAATAAAATGTTAAAAATTATTAGCAACCCTCATGTTAAGTGCATAATTCTATCTAAGTTAAATTTCTATAATATTGAATATTTGTGTTAAATTATTGAACATAATTTATATTCAATCACCATTGTGTGTATTTATATTTGTTGTTTATAAAAACTAATATTTATGAAGATTATCTACACATTAATATTCTTTACCTTAACTACGAGCTTTTTAACTGCTCAAACCTCAGTAAACTTTTCTTCCGGAGAAGGTTATGTGAATGGTTTACTTAGTAATAATACAAACTGGGGCGGTAATTATTTTTATATCAACACTGCCAATGAAAAGGTTTCTACTCAATCCAATGGAGCTGAAGCTTTTTGGGGAGAAAAGTTAACTACTATTACAGGTTCGACAGTCACATTTGAGGTTGATCTGAGCTTTAACGGCGATTTTTCACATACTTCAAATCAACTGATGGCTCAAGTAGGTTTTAACGCTGAAGGAGCTTCTAGTTCAGGGGGCAGTGTTAGAGACTGGATATATTTAACGTACAATAATTTTAACGGTTTCATAAAAATCACAAACAGAAATAATGTTAATTTTTCCATCCCAGTTAAAGTCCTTGATAACTGGAAAGGAAGTAGCTTAACAGCTAAAGTTTCTTTTACAATAGGGACAAGTGCTGCTACCTCTTTTGTATCTGCACGTTTATTTAATAATACCACAGGGGAATCTACTGATATTGGTTCATATGGAAACGGTACTGCCCCTGCTGTTAGAGATGCTGTGTATAATGCTGCAGTAGCAGGGAATGTTTATGGTTTTTTTAAAACAGTTACCCTTCAAGATAGTGATGCTACTACTACTGAAAATTTTGCAGTATCACGTGTAGAATTGATAAGCGAAAATACATTAAGTTCAAATACGTTCAATAATTCTTCTACTGACAACCAATGGGGAAACGCATCTAATTGGTCTTTAGGTTTTGTGCCAACTGTTAATACTTCTGTTTCCATACCTAACACAATGACCGTTAATATTGGCCCGAGTAGTGCGACAGCGGCTTTAGCAAATACTTTGACAATCGATAGTGGTGGTAGTCTTACTACAGCCTCAAACTCTTCCATAAATGTCCTCGGAAACGTTACAAATAATGGAACTCTAATTATGCAATCCTCTTCCTCTTCGTCATCTGCATTAATGGCTGATTCCTCATCGGGTTCTGGAACTTACAAGTATGAAAAGTATATAGCGGCTTTTGACGATACTAATGATTTAATATCGGCACCATTTACAGGTGAAGTTTTTTCAAATTTAATTTCAAATAATTCTAGTGTAATCTACACCAATCCAAATGATAATACGCAATATCTTTTTGGTCCCTTTGACAATAACTCAGGTGAATATTTAATTTACGACTCTGATACTGATGGCGCTGAAACAATGTCAGTTGCTAAAGGATTTAAAGTAGGAGCAGTTTCAGGAGGAGCAAATTTGGTGTTTACAGGTGCATTTCAAACAGCCAATCAAACGGCAGATATAGACGTGGGTTCGGATGCAACTTTCAATAAATGGAATCTTATTGGAAATCCATTTCCAAGTTACCTAGATTTAAGTCATTTTTTTAATGATAATTATTTAAAGTTTGATTCAAGTTATGCTGCATTGTATGCCTATGATGGAGATGCATCTGATGGGTCTATTTGGACAATTTACAACGCTTCTAATTTCAGCGGAGTTAAAATTGCACCAGGTCAAGCTTTTTTTATAGCAGCTGATGGTTCTGAGAGTTTGTCATTTGATACTGATATGCAGACTGTAAGTGGTGGAGATGATTTTATATCCAGATCAACAAAGCAACCTGATTCACATATTAAACTTATTATGAGTAGAGGTGATCAGATTGCTCAAACAGATGTTTATTTAAACTCGTCTGCAAGCAATGGTATTGATGTGGGGTATGATGCTGGACTATTTGCTAATTCCACTTCAGATTTTGACCTTTACAGTGCATTAGCCGATTCTAGTAGTCCCTCATTAAAACTTGCCATACAGGCTATTTCCACTGATATTTCTCAAACTATCAATATACCACTAGGAGTTGTACTTGATCAGGGTACTAATTACAGTATTACCATAGATGATCCTTCATTATTAGAATCTGTAAATGTATATCTAAAAGATTATGAAACCGGTGCATTATCGCTTTTAAATAATGGCAGTTACAATTTTGAGGTGAGTTCCAGTCTAGAAGGCACAAGTCGTTTTGAACTTCGTTTAACGAATTCAACTTTAAGTAATGAGACCCTTTTTGCTTTGAGTAATTTTAAGGCTATCAATCAAGATGACACCGTTCTATTTGTTGGAGATTTCCAAAAAAATGATCAGATTAAAATATTTGATATGCTTGGCCGTTTAGCAATGACTCATACAATAGTCAGAAATGAGGAGCAGTTTAAAATCTTTAAAAACAAATTAGTTTCTGGGTTATATGTAGCCCAGATAACGAGACTTGGTTCTAGTCATGCCCTAAAATTTATAAAAAATTAAACAACGTATTATGATTAAAAATCAGAATAA
>Ga0209603_1001476_pt1 | contig 24285 bp, 30 predicted proteins | sample COGITO_mtgs_1206_FD_184812 | JGI IMG/M metagenome (GOLD analysis project Ga0209603, IMG submission 184812) | Pelagic marine microbial communities from North Sea - COGITO_mtgs_120607 (SPAdes) (version 2) | ecosystem: Environmental > Aquatic > Marine > Epipelagic ... | reverse complement strand
ATAAAATTTGGTTTGTACCACTAGACGAAGCAAACACAGATTACCAAGCAATACAGGAGTGGATTTCAGAAGGAAATACAGTTATTGATAACCCACCAGAATAATATATAATAACCTAAAGGAGACAAAAACTATGGCATCACTTTCAAGCAAAATCAAACAGTACGCATCAGACAATGGTGTCGCTTCTGTTGACTTTATGACGGACGTTTTGCTTCAGGACGACTCAAACGGTCAGGGCCCTTACATCAAGGAATGGAATGTTTCAGGTGTAGTGAAACCGACTGCAGAGCAACTGAACGCTGTAGATTCTGCTGCAGATCTCGAAGAGAGACAAAATGCAGTAAGAGCTACAAGAAAAAACGCCTACGGTGATCTTGGTTCACAGCTCGACATGCAGTACCACGACAATGTTAATGGTACTACTACATGGAAAGATCATGTAGCAAGTGTGAAGACTGCAAACCCGATCCCAACTGAATAAGGAGATTAACAATTGGCTTACGTTGGAAAAGCTCCTCAAACAGGAGCGTATCAAATACTGGATGACATATCAGGGTCATTCACTGGATCAACACCAGGACCGTTTAACTTAACGGTGAACGGCACAGCTGTGTCTCCAGGTAACGAAGCTAATTGTATAATCTCTGTATCAGGAGTTGTACAAGAGCCGCAATCCGCATTTACAATATCGGGAAGTCAGATTACTTTCACAAGTAATCCTGCTTCATCAGATACTTTTTTCGGAACAGTATTAGGTGATGTATTTGATATTGGAACTCCAACAGATTCAACAGTCAGTGCAGGTTCTTTAAGTTCAACTTTTTTTGTAAAGAACAATCAAACTTGGACAAATATTAATATGACAGGTTCAAACAACGGAGCACTCGTTGGCCCCGTTACAGTTTCAGGCACAATAACAATACCATCAGGGAGTACATTCGTAATTTTATAATGAGTAAATTAGAAACAAACACTATTGATACAGTATCAGGAACAGCTAATCTAACTATTGGTGGTGCAAATACATCAACAGTTACTTTACCAAGTGGTGAAGTTACTGGACATATGTATCCAGCTTTTGCAGTTAATTTAAATGCAGAACAATCTATTAGTTCATCAAGTTTTACTAAAGTAAATTTTGATACAGAAATTTTTGATACAGCTGGTGCTTATGATAACTCTACTAATTACAGATTTACAGTTCCTAGTGGTCAAGCTGGAAAATATAAATTTTATTTTGATTTATCAGCTAAATCTAGTTCTGATGATTTAACTTACATAATAAGTGCATTATATAAAAATGGCTCACTTACTAAAAGAAGTGAAACTAATACTAACGGTGCATCAAATGCAAAATTTAGAGTTTTTCAAGTAATAGCTTCAGCAATTTTAGATTTATCAGTTGGAGATTATGTTGAAGCATATGCTTATATAGTAGGAACATCTCCTGTTGTTCAAGCACAAACTGCAAATAGAAGTTATTTTGAAGGATACAGGATAGGAGCATAATGGCAGACGGAACTTTAAAAGTAGGAACAATAACAAACAGCGCAGGATCTGGTAACATTACTATTGGATCGGGTGTTACATTACAAAACAATGTTCCAGCTTTTCAAGCTTATTTAAGTTCTAACCAATCTGGTTTAAGTGATGCTGCAACTGTTCTAGCTCAATTAAATACTACAGCGTTAGATACAGACAATGCTTTTGATACTTCAACATATACTTTCACTTGCCCTGTAGCTGGTAAATATTTTGTTTATGGAAAATTTTCTGGTCTTCCTGTTTCAACTGCAAGAGAATCCTCTATGTGGGTGTATAAAAATGGTTCAGAAATTTTATCTTCTGTTGGATCTTTTATAGGTTCACCTATGATAATTAATGATGGTTCAACTTGGTCACATGCACAAACAAGCGGTATTGTAACTTTAGCAGTTAATGATACTTTAAAACTATATGGAAAAATGAATACAAACTCTTCAACGTGGTCTTTTGTTTCAGGAATAACAGAAACAACATTGGGTGCATACAGGATAGGAGCATAATGACAGCAATTTTAAAAGTAGACACGATACAAGATACAGCGGGTAATAACATTATCAACGAGAGTAGTAATACTATTACCATTGGTAAGAGTGGAGATGCTGTTAATCTTGCATCAGGTGCTACTAATAATTTAGGAATTACAGAAGCTGACCAATTTAGATTGACTGCTGATTTAACAGCAAATGCTGATCCAATATCTTCAAATTTAGAGAGAGTTGATGATGCTACTTTTTCTAAAATAGGAACTGGAATGTCTTTATCATCTGGTATTTATACTTTTCCAGTAACAGGATTATATTTAGTTTCTAGTAATACAAGTGTTTCATATTCAGGTTCTGATAATGCTATTATAGAAGTTTATGCTTCATCAGATTCTGGAAGTAGTTTTGATTTATTAGTAAAAACTATTAGTGGTACTAGTACAGCAGGTGTAACTAATAGTATGACTTCTTCTAATTTTGTTAATGTAACAAACGCAAGTACCTTTAGAATTAAATTTGCAGCAGCAAGTGTTACTAATGCAAATATACAAGGAGTTTCAGGTTATAATAGAACTTATTTCACATTTATAAGATTAGGAGATAGCCAATAATGGATTATTTACAAAGAGCATTACATACTTTCAATGGTGGTAATTGGTATGGTTGGAAAAAAGAAGATAGTGATGGAAATAAAATTCCTAACGACCAAAGAATGACTTACGCAAATATTGAAGTCATTAAAGATGGTGCAACTATGCCAACTGAAGCTGATGTTAATGCAAAGATACAAGAATTAAAAGATGCTGAACAAGCAGCAGTTGATAAAAAAGCCTCTGGTAAACAGAAGCTAAAAGATTTAGGATTGGACGACGCAGAAATTAACGCGTTGATAGGAGCATAATGGCGATAACAAGATTAGGTGGAGCGAATGCAATAACAGGGACGATACCAAATTCTGTTTTGGCTGCAGGAAATGTTATTCAAGTTGTAAATACTGAATTTACTGGAACGGAATCAACAACTGTACTTGCTTCTGGTGGTAATTTTGCAGATAGCTCATTAACAGCTACATTAACTCCAAGCTCAACCTCAAGTAAAATATTTGTTACTTGTACTGTAAATAGAGGTTCTGGAAATAATGCAGATCAAGTTCATTTAGGAAGATTAGTTCATGTTATATCAGCTACTACTACACCTTTTTTCGTAGGTGCAAGTGCTGGAAATAGAATACAAACATCATTTGGTAGAGGAAACGCATCTACAGATTTAAACACACTTTTAACAAATACTATAGAAACAGTTTTTAGTCCAAATACTACATCAGCAGTTACAGTAAAATATCAATTTGCTGTAAGAGGAACAGGTTCTGGAACTGTCTATATAAATAAAACTGGTCAAGATACTGATAGTGTTCAGTATCAAAGAACTGCATCATCAATTACATTAATGGAGATAGCTGGATGATAACAGAAGCAATACTTAAAATAAATCCTAATTCAGAAGTAGTTGTAAGAGGAAATGATATTAACACTTGTGAAATAGAATGGTTAAATGGAACAACACCTATACCAGTAGCTGACATAGAAGCTAAGATGACAGAACTACAAGCAGAGTATGATGCTGAAGAATGGAAAAGAAACAGACAAGCAGAATACCCATCAATGGACGATTGTATCCACGCACTATTAGATGGTGGCGATACACTTACAGAATTACAAGCTAAAAGAACAGCTACTAAAACTAAATATCCAAAATCAGGAGTCTAATAAATGGCTTTTGGAATAACTACATTTGCAGAAGCTCCTTTTGCAGCTACAGGTTCATCGAACGCAACTGCTGCAGTTACAGGTATTAGTTTAACTTCTAGTATAGGAGCAATACAATCTGTAACAGGAGATGCTAATATAAATGTTACAGGAATTCAATTAACAGGTTCTTTAGGTAATTCCACAATAGACTTAAATACAATTGTAAGTGTAACAGGCTCGCAATTAACAATGACACTAGGAGAAGAAACTCCTTTAGCAAACGCAACTGCATCCGTTACAGGATCTCAACTAGGTTTATCACTTGGAACTTACTCAATTAGTGCTGACGGTAATGTAAGTGTAGTCGTCACCGAACATGATATGGTTACATCAATTGGTGCACTACAAAGTGTTACAGGAGATGCAAATGTTAGTGTTACAGGAATACAAATAACAGCTAGCCTAGGGGAAGAAACTATAGATATTAATACTCCTGTAGATGTTACAGGATCACAATTGACAGGTTCAATAACTTCAGTAACTATAGATCTCAACACAGTAGTAGAGGTAACAGGTATACAAATGACAGCTTCTATCAATAGTCCTCTTATTACTGCTTGGTCTACTGTAGACCCTAATGTTACTAATACTTGGACTGAAGTAAATAAAGGAGTTTCTAATACTTGGACAGAAGTTGATAAGGCAGCTTAAAAAGGGTATAATACAAAATTATGGCATCAACATATTCATCAGATCTTAAATTAGAACTAATGGCCACCGGTGAGAATGCCGGTACATGGGGCACTAAAACAAATACAAATTTAGAACTTGTTCAACAAGCAATAGCGGGTTTTGAATCTATAACTTTATCAAGTGGTTCTACTACAGCTTTAGTTATGAGTAATGCATCTATTTCTACTGCTAGAAATATGGTAATTAAATTTGCAACTATTACACTTGCAAGTTCATCAACAGTAACCATACCAGATTCAATAGAAAAATTTTATATATTTGATTGTTCTGCTATAACAAATCCTACAAACCTTACAATTAAAACTGTATCAGGAACAGGATTTGTACCAAATCTTTCTAAAATATATGCAGCTTACGCTGATGGTACAAATTTAAACGAAGTCTCATTAGATACATTAGGTGGTAGTATAGGTACAGCTTCAATTGCTGATGATGCGGTGACAAACGCAAAGGTAGCTGACGATGCAATCCAAAGCGCACAACTAGCAGATAATGCTGTTTTGACTGCTGCTATTTCTAACGTAAATGTGACAACGGCTAAGATTGCTAACGATGCTGTGACTGCTGCAAAACTACAAAGAAAATTTACAATTAGTACATCAAGTCCATCAGGAGGAAGTGATGGAGACATTTGGTTTAAATATTCATAGGAGTTTAAATGGCTAATACCTATGGCAAAGTATCAGGAACATTTGAAGAGATAGATAACGCATACGGAAAAGTATCGGGTGTATGGCAAGAAGCAGACGAAATTTATGGCAAAGTATCAGGAGTTTGGAAATTAGTCTTTGCAGCTTTTCAAGCAGGTTCAGTTCAAACACTAAGTTCTGGTTCAGGAACTTTTTCAGTTCCACAAGGTGCTAACGCAATTCATATTCAAGCAAGTGTTGGAGGTGGAGGTGGAGGTGTTAAAGGGGCCGATTATGATAAAGCAGGTGGTGAATCATCTGGTGCTGGTGGAGGATCGGGTGCATATATATCCGATAAAGTATTTAGTGTTACACAAGGTGAAACATTAAGCTATAGTATAGGAAGTAGTGGTTCAGCGGGTAATCAAAGTAATCAATATAATGTATCTGGAGGTTCTGGAGCAAGTACAACATTATCGGGATCAAGTGCAAGTTCAATATTTTCGTTAGGTGGAGGTGGAGGCTCAAGTGGTTCAGGTGGTAGTGTTAAAGGACCTTTAAGATCAAATAGTGCAGGGTCAGGGGGCTCTGCTTCAATAAGTGGGACTGCTATTACATCAGGTACTTTTAGAGATTCTGATGGTTCTACAAAAAATGTTACAACACTTACAAGTGGCCCAGTTGGATCTTTTAATCAATCAGGCAATGGTGCTTCGGGTGGTAATAATGGTAACTGTGGTGGAGATAACTGTAGAATAAATGGATCAACTGGTGCATCATCTTATGCAGGAAATATTTCAGGAGGATCAGGAGGTTCTTCCTCTGGAGGCGGTTCAAATGGTTCGGCTGGTTCAAGAGGATCTGGAGGTGGAGGTGGGTCAGCTCAAGTCACAGCAGGTAGTTCACCAACAAATGTGGGCCGTACTAATGGTGCTTCAGGTGGTTCAGGTGAAATAAGATATAGATTTTTACGAGTACAATAATTGTTTTTAAAACCACAAAAAATTATATTTAATTCAATACTTCAAAGATATAGGTTAAAAGATATAAAACCTAATCAGTCTAATAATAATCAAGAACTCATAGATCAACTTGAGATTGATATAAAACTCAATGGTTTGTTATGCCCATTAGTTGTTAATAATGGTGTATTAATTGATGGTCATCATCGGTATGAAGCTATTAAAGATTTTTGTACAGAAACACTTGTATATGTGGTAAAGGATAATGATATGGAAAAATTATTATCTAAACTAAATAGTTATATTTGGTTTGACTATCAAGGTAAACTTGATGGAGACCGTTAGAATATTAGGTTCTTTAATAGGTATTTCAAAATTAAATAACTTTGAAAAAATTAACAAAGAATTAATACCTGTTATTGAAAAAGATATTTGTCCTCCTAAGTACAGGGATAAATATTATAAATCACATGAAACTGGATTTTCTTTTACTTCTGATAAGGCTGGTCAACTTGATTCTTTTGAATCTTTATACGGAGACCAGCTACAATTAAATAAAAAATTTAATAACTTTTTTAATGAACTTAAAATAAATCTAAATACATTTTTACAAAACTTAAAATACAAAGATGTTAATTATTTTATAACAAAATCGTGGGTAGCCTACACCGATAAAGGCGATCATATATCAGCTCACGATCATGGAGCCAGTCATTTTAGTTTTGTTTACTATGTATTAAAAAATAAAAATCATTCTTCACTTACATTTTATGAGCCAACTCAAAGATTCTATATGCCAGAAGCTACAGAATGGAATGATCAAAATCATCAAAGTCTATCTATTAATAATGAGCCTGGTCAGTTAATTATATTTCCTAGTTCACTTAAACATGGTACTCAAAAGACAGAAGAAAAATCTCCCCGTATATCAATAAGTGGTGATATCATCATGACTTCTGAAATGAACAAAATAAGTGAGATTTTAATACCTCACCCTGACACTTGGATGAAGCTCTAAAATGTTGTAAAATGGCTTATGCCTTTAACAAATGTAAGAATAGCCCCAGGTTTTAATAAAGCAGATACACCGTCAGGAGCCGAAGGGCAATGGATTGATGGGGACTTCGTAAGATTTAGATATGGACAACCAGAAAAAATAGGTGGCTTCACGGCTATCGGTCAAGAAACTATATCTGGACCAACACGTGCTCAACATACTTGGACAGACTTAGAAGGAAATAGATATGCAGCATTAGGTACTTCAAAAGTTTTGTATATTTATTATGAAGATAAATTTTATGATGTAACTCCTTTAGCAACAGCAATTACAGGAGCAACTTTTACATCTACAAATGGATCTAATACAGTTACTGTTAACAAAACAAGTCATTCTTTAGATGTCGGAGAATATTTAACATTTACTTCGGTAACTTTACCTGGTGGTGGAGCTACAGGTTTTACTGTAGCAGATTTTCAAGATTTTACCTATGAAGTTTTGACAGCACCTAATGCAAACAGTTTTACAATTCAAATGAAAACAAATGAATCTGGTACTGGCATGACTGCAGCGGGATCTGCAAGTATAAATCCTTACGAAGAAATAGGACCAACAATACAAACATATGGTTATGGTTGGGGTACAGGTACATGGAGTAGAGGAACTTGGGGATCTGCTACAACAAGTTCAACAGTTATACTTGATCCGGGTACATGGTCTTTAGATAACTTTGGACAACAATTAATAGCCACAGTAAAAGATGGTAAAACATTTGTTTGGAATCCAGGACTATCTAACCCTCTTGATAATAGAGCCGTAATTATGTCTGGTGCTCCTACAGCATCAAGATTAACAATAACTTCAGATAGAGATAGACACGTTGTTCATTTTGGAACAGAAACAACTATTGGAGATCCAGCAACTCAAGATCCCATGTTTATTAGATTTAGTGATCAAGAAAATTTTAGTGTTTATCAACCTACCTCTATAAATACTGCAGGTACATTTAGACTGGACACCGGAAACAAAATTGTTGCAGCAGTATCAGGTAAGGATTACAATTTAATTTTAACTGACCAAGCAGCTTATACCATGCAATTTGTTGGTCCTCCGTTTACTTTTTCTATAAGACAAGTTGGTTCTAACTGCGGCTGTATTGGTCAGCACGCAACCGTATACGCAGATGGTAAAGTATTTTGGATGGGATCAGGGGGAGGATTTTTTGTATTTGATGGTACTGTTAAATTACTTCCATCACTTGTTGAAGACTTTGTATTCACGACTACCGGATCAAATGTAGGAATAAATTATTCCTCTAATGAAATTATTTATGGATCACATAATTCTTTATTTAATGAGATTATTTGGTTTTATCCAGCAGGAACACCTTCAGGTAATCCTGCAGTACAGAATAATAGAGCTGTAGTATATAATTATGTAGAAAATACTTGGTCTACAATGACTTTAGCTAGAAGCTCTTATGCAGATGCTAGTACTTATGATGTGCCTTATGCAACAGAATATACATCTACTGCAACTCCAACAATTTCTAATATAAGCGGAGCAACAAATACTTTTGGATCATCCTTATATTTTGCTCATGAAGTAGGTACAAATAAAATAGCTTTAAATGGCACTGAAACAGCAATACCTGCATATATTCAATCAGGAGATTTTGATTTACCAACCGATGGTGATGGAGAATACTTATTAAGATTAAGTAGATTTTTACCAGATTTTAAAAACTTACAAGGTAATGCAATTGTTACAATTTTTTTAAAAAATTTTCCTATTGATTCAGGTGCATCTTCACAACTTGGTCCTTTTACAATTAATGCTAGTACACAAAAGATAGATACAAGAGCTAGGGGAAGACTTGCAAATATAAAAATACAGAATACTGCAGTAGATGAGACATGGAGATTTGGGACATTTAGAGCAGACGTTAACCCTGATGGAAGAAGATAATGGCTAAGATAAACGTATATGTACCAGAACCACCACAAGAATATAGCGTAGAAGGCTTTAGACAAATAAACCAAGGTCTTGCAACTATTGAAAATCAGTTAAATACTTCATATCAACAAGACTTGAAAAACGAACAAGATTCGTTTAATTACTTTATGCAATGACAATAAGATATAAAAGCGAAACATTTGATTTAACAACTACTAACGTTACACCAGTTTTAACGTGTCCTAGTGATGCAACTATTATTGTAAAAAGTATACAAACAGTACACGATACTGCGAGTAATGTAGATACTCACGCTTTAGTTACAAAATCAGGTGGATCAGCTAAAAAAATTTCTTATGAAGAATTAAATAAAACAACTACAAATATGGTTAAAGGATCTTTGAATCTAGAAGCAAGTGATGTTTTATCAATGCAAGCAGGTGCAGCTAATGAGATTACAGGTATTGTTAGTTATGCTTTAATAGACCGTTCACAGGAAAATGGCTAGAAAATTTAAAGACTTTGTTGAAAGAGATAAACCTAGGAAGAGACCTAGAAGACATTGTAAGAGCCCTAATAAAAAAAAGAAGTTGCAGAATAATAAAAAATATAATAGACAAGGACGGAGACAAAAATGAGTGATATAATTAAAATACCAGCAGAAGCAAAAGAAATTGTAAAACATAAAAGGACTGGTAAAGTATATGCTAGTAAAGATGATTTTGATGCTGATGTTGCTGATCCCAACACTGATACTACTGTGGATGATTTTAGACAAGACCTAGAAATTAAAGTTACTAAGGTTACTATGGGAGCTGCCACAAAAAAATAATGCAACCTCGAGGCGCAACCGAAATACAAATGGAGATGCTGAATAAGCATGTTTCAAAAGATCTGTTAGATCAAGTACAAATATGTACTTCTATTCCTGGTAAAGTACCAATAGATTCTAATAAAGTTAATATACTTTGGCAAAAGAATTCTTGGGATCAAAATAATCTACAACCTTTCTTCAGAGATAAATCAAGACATAAAGAATATGATTGGTATGTATTTAATAGTCATTGGAATTACGAAAAGTTTAGATACTTTTTTGATATACCAACAGAAAGATCTATTGTTATAAAAAATGGTATAGATAATTTTCCTATAAGAAAGATTTATAAAAAAGGAGATCCTATAAAACTTATACATCACTGTACACCATGGAGAGGATTAAATGTAGTTCTTAGAGCAATGCAAGAAATTAAAAACCCTAATATTATAATGGATATATATAGTTCATCGCAAGTCTATGGAGATGAATTTAAAAAACATAATGATGATGCATTTCAACCTTTATATGAGCAAGCAGAGAAATTACCCAATGTAAATTATATTGGTTATAAACCAAATGAATATATTTTAGAAAAGATGCCAAGCTATGATATGTTTGTTTACCCATCTATATTTGAAGAGACTTCATGTGCTTCAGCTTTAGAGGCATTAGCTTCTGGTGTACATGTAATTACAAATAACTTTGGAGCATTGTATGAAACATGTGCAGAATGGCCTGTATACGTAAATTATTCTACAAATTATGAAAGTATGGCTATAGCTACTGGTAATGCAATAGAAGTTGCAGCAAGTTATTTACATGAAGATTTTATACAAGAACATTTAGAAGAACAACAAAAGTTCTATAAACGGTTTTATAGTTGGAAGAAAAAAGGAATGGAATGGACAAGCTTTTTGAAAGGAGCCATAAGTGAAAGAAACAATAAATAGTGATACTTATCAAACACTCAAAGAACTAAAAGTAGATTCAAAACCATTTGATAAAGCAATAGAACCTTTATGGAAGGGGAGTAGTTCTAAAGAAGAAATAAAACCTTATTCTATTTTTGTTGCTACACCTGTCCATAGTGAATGTTCTATACACTACACACAAGCATTGTTAGAATTACAAAAACTAGCATTTCATAAAAAAATAAAAATTAAATTTCAGTTAATGAAGTCTTCACTTGTTACACAAGGTAGAAATTTATGTGTAGCAGGATTTTTAGAATCTGGCTTTACTCACATGTTATTTATAGATTCTGATATATACTTTCAGGCAGAGTCTATTATAAAAATGATTGAGAGAGACAAAGATCTTATATCTATACCATACCCCTTAAAAACAATAATGTGGGACAAAGCAATGGATAGAATTAATGATAATCAAATAAAAAATATAAGTGATTTAAAGAAAGCCTTTAATACGTATCCTATGAGAGTAGCAGATGATAAAGATATAAAAGTAGATAAGGGTGTTATGGAAGTAACTCATAGTCCTACAGGATGTATGTTAATTAAAAGATCTGTCATAGACAAGATGATAGAAGCATACCCAGAAAAGTCTATTGTACAAAAGACAGTTATAAATGGAGAGTATGTAGATAAGCCACACATGTGGAATTTTTTTGACACGATACACGATCCTGAGACTAAGACCTATCTTGGAGAGGACTTTTCTTTTTGTAAGTTATGGAAGGATATAGGTGGTAAATGTTATGCTTATATAGGGGATACTATTGTCCATGTGGGAGAGCATCAATATGAGGGACGCTTTGCTGATGAGTTGAAACCAACCAAGTAAAATGGTAATATTGTCTATAATTAATTAATTAGACTATGGACCCATTTACATTAGCATTAGCCACATTTGGCATACAAAAACTCAGAGGAAAATCAACTAAGAAAGCATTACAAAGTGCAGCTTTAATAGGTGGCGGAGCCTACGCTTTAGGGGCAGCAGGAATAGGAGGATCAACATTTACAGGTGCTCCACTATCAAGTGCTAAATCTTTTTTAGGTATGGGACAAGGTTCAGCTATAAGCCAACAAGCAGCAAGCTTACCTCAAATGAAAGGTGCAGATATAGCTGGAGCTCAATTTAGAACTGCAGCCGAACAGGCAACATTAGCAAATAAAGGATTAGTTGGTGCACAAAAAATTACTTCAGGTATTACAAAAGAACCTGAAGGAATAGCTAAACTTTTTGATTATGCTAAAAAAAATAAATTACAAACTGCCTTAATGGCTTCAAGTGTTATACCTTTATTACAAGGAGGAGATGAAGATGATCCTGGAATAGATGGTTATAGACAAGAGGATTACGATAAAGCTTATGCAGAGCAATCTGATAAATTAAAAGGAGCGTTTGTGCCTGCAGAGAATACTCAACCTTCTATGGATGATACTATTCGTTCAGATTTATTTTATGCAAATCAAGGTGGACTAGCAACTGCTATTCCAAAATTTAATAAAGGTGGTGTAAACTATTTACCATCAAAAACAGACCATAACGAAAACGATTACAATAATTATGTAAGAGCAGAGGGTTATGTAGAAGATGGTGCAGGTAATGGTGATAAAGACAAAGATACTATGTTAGCGCAGTTAGCTGATGGAGAATTTGTATCACGTGCGGATGCAGTATTAGGGGCAGGTATATTATCTGGTGGAGATCCAAAAAGTTATAAGAGTATGAGAAAAGCTGGTGCTGATTATTTTTATGATCAACAAAAAAAATTAAAAAGAATTTACGATTTAGTTAATGACAACCAAACTAATACAGTTCAGTAAAGAAGAGGTAGACAAAGTATGGCCTTTAGCAAAAGAATTAGTACACAAAGCTTGTGTCAGAGCAGGAGGATTTATAAGTGAAGAGCATATTAAAGAACATTGTAAAAATGGGACTATGCAGCTTTGGTTGGCTGTTACAGATACTAACGAAATTTTATGTGTGGGTGTTACTGAAATTAGAGAATATCCTAACTATAAAGTTTGTGATGCTAAAATCGTTACTGGTAAAAGGTATAAAGAATGGTTTGATCAAATTGATAAGGTGGCTGAATGGGCTAAAAAACAAGGTTGTAAAAAAATGGAAATCTTTTCAAGACCAGGTTATGTCCCTTTATTTAAACAAAAAGGATATGTGGCAACACATGTTCAAGTAGAAAAAGAATTATGATAAATATAAAAAAATTAAATGTACAAGAAAAGATAAAACTATTTAAAGACTTATACAAAGATTTATCTGGTAAAGGTATTGGTGGAGATACTGAACTTGCACATATAAATAAATTTGAATCAACACTTTTAAAAAGCGTTGGTGGTCAAGGAAGCATTAACCCTACTACAGGATTAAAACAATATCTTGGTGGTGGTGGAGGTGGAGGAGGTGGCTCCGGTACACAAACTACAATTGCTAGAGAAGCTCCAGAAGTTGAAGCTAGAAAATTAGCACTATATGATCAAGCAGCAGGTTTAGCTAAAACTCCTGTATCTATTCCGGGGATACAAGTTGCAGGTCTATCACCTTTAGAACAAGCAGGGATTACGCAAGCAGGTCAAACAGGTGTTGGCGCAGGAACAGTTGGAGCTGGTATAGGTTCTATTGCAACAGGAATGCAAAACCCAAACATTGGACAATTTTTAAATCCTTATCAACAGTATGTTACAAATGAAATTGGTAGACAAGGTCAAATAGCGCAAAATCAATTATCTGCATCAGCGGTAGATGCGGGTGCCTTTGGTGGTGGTAGACAAGGAGTACAACAAGCAGAATTACAAAACAGAACTTTACAAGCCATGGGTCAAGCACAAGCACAAGGTTTTCAAACTGCATTAGGTGCAGCACAAACTCAAAGGCAACAACAACTTGCAGGTGGACAATTGTTAGGTCAATTAGGTGCACAACAACAAGCAATGTCATTAGCGGATATTAATGCACAGATGCAAGCAGGTGCATTACAAAGAGGTATTGGTCAAAGAGCATTAGACGCACAAAGAGCAACAGAATTACAAAGAGCTTATGAGCCTTATCAAAGAGTAGAGTTTATGAAAGGTATCATGACTAACTTACCTACTACACAGAGTAGTATTACAGCAACCACGGCTCCTGGATCTAATCCTTTAGCTCAAGCAGCAGGTACAGCGTTAGGTGGATATGCAGCTTATAACATGATGCAACCGAAATAGTTATGGATAAAGTATTAACTAGAAAAATGTTTAAGGCTACATACTTTAAATCTTTAAAGCCAACTATAAAACATTTTCAAGCTGGTGGTCTAGGTTCACTGTCACCAAAAGAAAAAGCAATCTACGCAGCAACTTTGGCTGCACCATTACTTCAAGCAAAAGGTTCTGGTGTTGGTAATGCTTTAACTGCATTAGGTGAGGGTATTGGAAAATTACCTGCAACTATCTTATCTGTAGAAAAACAAAAAGGAACTGCGTTAGATAGATCAAGAACTTTAACAGATGCAGAATTAGTTGATTATAATTTACCTAAAGGAACAGTAGCTCAAGTTGATGGTAAAGGAAAAATTACAGTTGTATCTAAACCATCAGCTGAATCTATAAAACAAATTCAAGGAAGTAAAAGAGTAAGAACTATTTTATCTAGAATTGGGGATGACTATTATAAATTAGGTAAACCTGTAGGGTTTGGTGATTTATCAAGAATAAGAGCATCACTTGGTAAAGTAGGTGGTTCACAATTTTCAAAAGACTATGGTGCTTTTAAAAGTAGAATACAACAAGCAACATCATTTGTGACACAAGCGATCTCTGGTGCAGCAGTATCAGAACAAGAAGCAGAAAGAATTACAAAACTTATCCCACAAGTAGGGGACACTGAAGCTACGTTTGAAGCAAAACTACAAGCGCTAGATAGTTACTTTGCAGATGCTATTGCAATTGCAGAAGATAACAATGCAGACTTTACAACTGCGCTTGAGATTATGGAGGCTTCTGGACGAGGTGCTTCTAACTATGTAGATTTAAGTGAAGGTGTTAGTATTAAACAATACGATGGTAACAAATACGATGTTAGTGCAAATTAAGGATTTATATGGCAGAGATAGTTGTACAAGGAAACACATTTAAAATTAAAGGGACCGAACCTACTCCTAAAGAACAAGTAGCTATCGATTCTGTTTTAGCAGCTAAAGGTGCTGCAGGAAAAGACGGAGGATTAAGTTTTGATGATGAGATGAAACTTATGATTACTCCTGAAGATGTTTTATCAGATGCACAAAAAGGTAAATACAATAAAGATACAGAAAGTTTTTTAGCAAGCCCAGACTTTATGAGAATAGTAACAGAGGTAGGTTTATCTATCGCTGGTGGTATTGCAGGTGTTGCGGCAGCTCCTTTTACAGGAGGATCTTCACTAGTGGGTACAGGTTTGATGGCAGCAAGAGTTGCTAGAATAGCTAGACCACTTTTAAATTTAAGTAAAAATAAACAAAGATTAATCGGAGGGGTAACCGGTGCAGGATTAGGGGGTGGAGCTGGTGCAGCTATATCTCAAACATTTGATCCCAAAGAAAGTATTGTAAGAGAAGTTGCAAGAGGTACAGCTCAAGGTGCTTTTGGTGAATTACTTGGTTTTGGTATGGCTGGAGGTTTAGCTAAAGTTTATAATAAAGTTACAGGATTTTCTTTAAAAACAATTGACGGTGCTCAAGATGTTATTAGAGGTTTAGATGGAGATAAATTATTTTATAAGGAAGTTGCTAAGTTTAAAGAAACAGGAAAACTTCCAAGTAAAGAAGTATTAGATAAATTATCAGATGAGACACAAAAAGTATTTATTACACCTCAACAAAGATCTATTCTAGAAAGTGCAGAGTTAGCTGACGATGCGTTTTTAAGTGCACAAAAAGGTAACCCAGATTTCTTTAACGTAAAAAGAGGTAAATACAAATTTGAAGATGCTAATATTATTGCAGGTAAAGTTACAGAACAATCTGGTGTTGAGCTAGCAAGTTCATTATCTGCTGCATCTATTGGTGGTGGTGCGTTTATTAGACAAACAGAAGGTTTAAGTAGATTAATGACAATTGAATCTATTGATAATTTTACAAAAGTGTTAACAAAGGACTTACCAAAGATAGACTATGATACTGCTGCAGATGGTGTTACAGCTTTTTTAAATTCACAAATAAGAGGTGGTCAACAAATTTATAAAACTACAAAAGATAAGTTATGGGATGAATTAGGAGAAGGGGTAGCTAAAAGTACAATAAGAGCGGATGGTTCATATAACCCTGCTTATTTGGTAAAGATAAGACCTGCTCCAATTCAAACTGGGCAAAAAATAATAATAGATTCTAAGGGTGGGACAGGAACAGTTTTTGGGTTTAACAAAGCTAATACTAAATTAGGTAATATGAATGATAACTATATTGTTATAAGAGATAAGGCACTATACCCTGGCGCAAATAAAAAAATGGTTTTAAGTAAAGAAATTGTAGAAGAATTAAATTCAACGGTTAAACCAAAAATAAATGTTCATAATTCATATAAGGGTAAAGATGAGCTAGTTGATAATTTAAATACTTACATAAAAAAAGCTACAAAGGAAAATATAGTTCCAGACAACCCAGATGTTCAAACAATGTTAGGTATTTTAAATAGAATGGGTAATGATGCAGAGTACAATACTTTTAGAACTGCATATGCTGAAATAGCGGGAATGAGACCTGTAGGAAGAGCACAATCAGTACAAGCTGAAATACAGAAAAGAATGGAAGCTATGTTAGCTACTTCTCCTTTACCAGCTTCAGTAAATGCAGCGAGAAGAGCTGCTTCAGATTTTACAAGGTTAGGAGGAAGGGCATTCGAAGGTAAAGTTGTAAGTGATTTATTAAAAACTGACTTTGGTCAAGAAAGATTATATAAAAATATTATTGGTGCAGGTAAGCCAAGTTACTTTAGAGCTTTTCAAAAAAGTTTAAAAGACGCTAAAATAAACGCAGGTGGTAAAAAGTATGATTTATTTTCTGGAAAAATAAAAACCGCAGGTGGTGTAGTTCCTGATAGAACTGCAATTCAAGGAGCACTACAAGGACAGTTCTTCAAAGATTTTTTAAGAAATAGTGTTGATAAATCAGGTCAGTACTACAAACTTAGTGTTCCTAAAGCAGAAAAATTTATGAAAGACTATGATTGGTTATTTGGAAATGACCCTAAAACAGGATTACCAGTAGGTTTTCTTAAAGACACTCAAATAAAAGGTATAAAGGATTATGTTAGAAGATTACAATTAATTGAAGGTAAAATAAAACCACCAGGTGCAGCAGGAACAAGTGGAGACATGCTTGTACAAATGAAACAAGCTGGTGCGTTATCACAAATAGTTGGTGTAGTTGGTTTTGGTACAGGTACAATCGATCCTGGTGCTGCAACATTTTTTGTATTAGGTCCAGCTGGTTTAGCTTATGCAATGTCTAGACCTGCAACTACTAGAGCATTAATTGAAGGTCTAGGTAAAGGTAGTAAAGGAATTGATAGCTATCAAGGTTTAACAAGATACATTGGACAATTAAGTAGTGCATTAGTTTCAGAAGGTATTATTGGTCCAGTAGAAGCTAAAGCAGCTATTGATAAAGTACAAGGAAACAAAGAAGCTTATGAACAATATTTTAAAACAGGTATTATGCCAGGTGCTCCTGCTAAAAGAGAGTTTGATCCAGAAAATGCACCTGCAATTGAAATAGATCCATACTTACAATCTGGAATACAAAGACAAGGTTCTGGGCAAAGAGTTGGTTCTATAGTTCAATCTGGCTCTAGTGCTCCACTACCAAATGTTCAACCATCAAACTTACCTTTAACGGGGCAATCAAACACAGGGCAAGCATTAGCTTTAGATACTGTGAGGCCTTTTAATTAATGCCAAGAAAAGCATCTAATAAAGATGTACTTGCTCATCAAAGAATGGATGATCATGAGAAGTTATGTAGGATTATGCAAGAGAATACTAATAAACAAATAAAAGAATTACATACAGATATACATAGAATTGAAAAGATTCTAATATCTTCTACTGCATTTTTAATGACATCAATGATAGGAATAATAGTTGCCCTTGTATTTAAAATAAACTAAAAGACCTTGTGCGTCTTGTTAGAGAAAATAATTCATTTTATATTACTGATTTAAAACTCGAAAAAAAATACGACTATGCAAAGTATACTCGAGACAATGACCTCGGCTCACGGCACTATAATGTTGGAGATATAAAAATACCTTCAGTCACAACAATATTATCAGCTACACAATCAGAAGATAAGAAAGCAGGATTAGATGCTTGGCGTGAAAGAGTTGGTTATCAAGAAGCGCAAAGAATAACTAATCAAGCTGCAACTCGAGGAACTGAGATGCACTATGTACTTGAAAATTATATTGACGGTAGAGGTTATATTAATCTATCACCAGAGGGTGCCTTACCACGACTCATGGCTCACGAAATTGTAGAGAACTTAGGTAAGCTAAAAGAAGTATGGGGTAATGAAGTTAGTCTTGCGTATGAAGATAGGTGGGCAGGTGCAACAGATGTAGTTGGCTTATATGATGATCAACCTACTATTATTGATTTCAAACAATCAAACAAATTAAAAAGAGAAGAGTATATTGAAGATTATTATTATCAAATCTGTGCATACTCATTAGCGCATAAGAAACAATATGGTCCTATAACACAAGGACTAATATGTGTCTGTACTAAAGATAAAGTTTACCAAGAATTTAAAATGAATGAAAATAAATTAAAAGAGTATGAAGATAAATGGTTAGAGAGAGTAGAACGATATCATAAAACTAAAGCCACTTCTGAACCTGTTCCCCAAGAGTCTTAGCAGATAATTCAATTTTGTTTTCAAGATTGTGTAATACCATTTCATCAATAGTATCTCTACAAATTATATCAATATAAGTTACTTGAGACTTCTGTCCTATTCTATGAGCCCTGTCTTCACTCTGTTGTCTAACTTCTAGATTATAAGAGTTACTAAAATAGATAACATACTTAGCAGCAGTTAGTGTTAAACCATAACCACCTACTGTTGGGTTACCTACTAAGAATCTACACTCATCATTATTTTGAAATTTCTCTACTGCTTGATTACGAACATCTACTGAGTCTTTACCATAGATAGATACCACTGAGTCTACACCATAAGTCTCTGCTAATTTCTTTTTGATGCTTTCAATATTATGAACATAGTTAGCCCAGATAATACACTTGTCTTCTGTCTCTCCTATTATATTCATTAACTCATTAAGCTTGGCATTAGTTTTAAAATCCACAATGTCTCCTTCATTTGTTTTGACAAAGCCATTAGCTACTTGTTGTAATTTAAGTAGTTCAGTAAGTTTATTATTGTAGGATACTTCTGCATCTTGAAGAGTCATTAGTGCAGTTATTTTTAATTGTTCATAAGCTTTTCTTTGTTCATCCGGTAGATCTACATATCTTTGTACATACATCTTTTCTGGTAGATCAAGACAATCTTTTTTTCTTACTCTGTATGAAAAGTTTTTTAATTTATATTCTAACTCTTCTAAGTTAACATAATACTTTGGTATCTGTATGTTATATCCACCACGTTCTATACTAAACATAACTGCATACTTAGCTTTGAAAACAGTAAAATTATCATAGCCTAATAACTTCTTATCTAAAAATGCACATTGTGAAAATAAATCTAATGGTGATTTAGTTATAGGTGAACCTGTAAGAATTCTTTTGTATCTAGCAAGTTGGCCTAATTTAATAATAGTTTTAGTTCTTGATGCTCTTAAATTTTTAATGGAAGTACTTTCATCTAATATAACCATACTTCTCATACCATGTTTTTGTAATTTAGATTCTAACCATTTCTTTCCAGATGCATGAGATAACGCTTCAACATTCATAAGTACAAATGTAAGTTTATCTGGATCCATCTTAAATGTTTTATCTTTTGAAACTTTCCATGTATAAATGTTAGTATCTTCTGGACAATGAACATCAATTTCTTTTTTCCAATTTTGGTATACAGAGTTTGGTGCAATTACAAATGCAAAATCAATTCTTTTATCTTGATACAAATAAGCTGCATTATCTATAGCAACCTTTGTTTTACCAGTTCCCATCTCCATGAAGTATGCAAAGTTGTAAGGTTTAGCCCCTTCTACAAGCGATCTTCTTTGATGCTTGAAGGGTTCTGTTTTGTATTTATACATTGTAAAATTATTTAAATTATTTATTTGCAAAGATCAAACAAATAATATATTGATTCGATTAAGGAGGTTCTTATGGACTTAGAAGCAGAATCTATAGTAAATATAGATATGGCAATGTCGACTGACATTACCGACTCTTGCAAAAAGTTATTGGAAACTCAGAAAAAAATAGCAACGGCTGAAGACGAACTAAAAAAGTTAAAAGAAGTTGAGACTAATCTTTCTGAGCAAACAATTCCAAACTTAATGCAACAAGCAGGTGTAGAGTTAATTAAACTCGAAGGTGGAATATCCGTAGAGGTTAAACCATTCTACTCTGCAAGAATACCAGCATCTAGAAGTGAAGAAGCTTTTGATTGGCTACGTGCAAACGGTCATGGAGACTTGATTAAAAACCAAGTATCTTTGGAGTTTAAAATGAAGCAAGACAATGAAGCAAAAGCACTTGTAGAAGAGTTGAAGAATAAAGGTCTAGCAGTTCAGCAGAAAACATCAGTACATCCAAGTAGTCTTAGATCGTTTGTAACAGAACAGATAAGAGATTTGGGTCAAGATGTTCCTGCAGATTTGTTTGGAACTTACGTTGCAAATAAAACTAAAATAACCACGAAGGAGTAACCATGATAGAAAAGCAACAAGAAAAAGCGATAGCGACTAAAAAAGAAAACCTACCATCGACTTTAGATTTAGAGTCAATGGAAGGACAAGGTAACGAGTTTGTAACAGCTCGTGATACCAAACTACCAATATTAAAAATAATATATCAAAACTCTCCAGTCTTGGATGATAAAGATCCAAGGTTTGTTGAAGGAGCTGGTCTATATGATATTTGGAGTGAAACATCTGGTAAAGTATGGAAAGCTAGAGATGGCTTTTTAGTTACACCATGTTTGTATATAAACACTTTTAATGAGTGGCAAGACATGGGTGAGTCTACTGGAAGACCTGTAAAGATACATACAGATCCAGCAGTTATGAGTGAAACAAAAAGAGATGCAGGTGGTAAAGATAGATTGCCAAATGGTAATTATATTGAAGACACAGGCAATCACTTTGTTATGATTTTAGATAAAGATCTTAATGTAGAAGAACAGGCATTAATTACCATGAAGTCTACACAAAAGAAAAAATCTAAAATGTGGAACTCAATGATACAATCGAGAAGGATGCAAGGTAAAAAAGGATTATTTAATCCCCCTAGTTTTTCTCAAGTTTATAAACTGTCTGTCACAAGAGAATCGAGTAAGGATTATACTTGGGGTGGTTGGGTTGTAGAGTTTCAAGAAATTTTATCAACGGATAAAAATCTTAAAACATTGCAGAGCACTCAAGCATTTTACAAAAGTGCAATGACAAGTGATATCTTTGGAAAAGTAGATTTCTCTCAAGAGAATCAATCTCAAGGTAACAATCAAGCTACTAAAGAAGCAACTCCATTTTAATTAATCATGGAGCAAAAACTCTTAAAGATATTTGAGGGTAATTCTAATCTCTATCTCACTACTTCTCCAACTGGAGGAGTAGATGAGAGAGGTAAGGTTGAGGTTAAGTGTCTTACGATACATAAACCAATTACTCTTGAATTATGGAAAAATCATTTAGAAGGTAAACAAAGAATAGGAACACAACCAGAGAAAGGTGATGTATGCAAATGGGGATGTATAGATATAGACCCACAAAGTTACAAAGATTATTCACAAAAAAAAGTTATAGATATATTAAGAGATAATCAATTACCATTGGTACCGGTAAGGTCTAAGTCTGGTGGCCTACATTTATTTTTATTCTTAGACGATTGGTATTCAGTTAAAGATGTTTTGAAAAAACTAAATGAATGGAATAAAAATTTCTTTCAGGCATTAGAAGTATTTCCAATGAATAAGTGTATGAATATGCCTTACTTCAATATGAATGCTACAACTGAGTTTGCTTATAATGATCAGAATACACCAGTAATGATTGGTGCATTCTTAGAAATGGTTAAGAATAAAACAATATCCTTAAAAGAACTTAATAATCTAAAAGTAAAAGAATATGAACCAGAGAGTGATTGGAAAGATTATCCTCCTTGTGTTCAAAAAATGATTATGGATAAATGGTCTGGTAGTCACAGGAATGATTTACTTTACAACGTTGGTGTTTTGGAGATGAAAAAAGCTGACGGTAATATTAATGCAAAAGATATGAGTGATATATTACAAAAAAGAAATCAAGAGTTATTTGTAACACCAATGGATCCAAAAGAAGTTGAGGCATCTGTTGCTAAATCAGTTGTTAAAAAAGATTATAATTATAAGTGTCCACCTAAGCTTAATGCAATTACACCTATATGTAATAAAGACTTATGTAAATTGAGAAAGCTTGGTATTGGTTCGCAAGTACCAGATATGATTGATGACTTTGAAGATGTAGAGTTTATTAGATCCACTAAATCAATTGAGTATACATTTAAGTTCCAAGGTGAAAAAATAATAATTAATCCAGAAGATATGAAAGATGAAAAATCTTTTAGAGTTAAGTTACTTAGATATGGTATCTATTGGATGACATTACCTAAACCTAAGTCGGGACCATCTCCATTTGAAATGCTTATGGCTACATTAGTTAGAAAAGCAGTAGAGAATGAGAAGATGAAATTTGAGGATACACTTGGTGAAGAGAAATATAATTTTCTTAAAAAATTCTTTGAGAGTCATATTGAAGAAGATGACTTTGAAAAACTTAAAGATAATTATGTTATACTAGACTCAACAACAAACATTTGTTATTTCAAGAAGATTACTTTTGAAAAGTTTTTAGGTAATGATAAAACATTTAAAAGTGCTAGTGAAGCATTGAACCTACTTAGTTGTGATAGACATGATTATCATGAAGGTGTTAAGAATGTATGGTCAGTTATGATGCCTAAGTTTGTTGATTACAAAGTAGCAGAAAAAAAAGAAACAACAAAAACTGTATCGGAGATGGATGACGAATTCCACACAGGAAAGTTTAGAACTTAAAATACTTAAAGATCTTTACCATAAAACAGTAAAGATCTTTGGTCCTCCAGGTACAGGTAAAACATACACACTGATTGAAAAGGTTCTTAAAAGTTATTTAAGAAAAGGTATTAAGCCAAATGATATTGCTTATTTATCTTTTACTAACAAAGCTGTTAATACTGCAGTGAGAAGAGCCATGGAGTCTTTTCCAAATTATTCTACTGAAGACTTCTCAAGATTTAAAACACTACATACTTATTGTAGGAGATATTTTCCAGAAGAAGTATTTGATCCTAAAGATTGTACAATTGATTTTGCATTACAGACTAAGGTAATTAAATCTTCAGACAAGAGATTAGCAGATGATAACTTTATGTATAAGGATTGGTCATTAGGAGTTTATAGTAAAGCTAGGAATTTATTAATTGATCCAGAAGAAGCATACAAGATGGAGAGTTATAAAAGAGATTCACTTACAGTATTTAAAAGAAAGATAGATACTTATGAACATTATAAGACAGGTGGAGGAGAGAGATCATTCATAGACTTTGATGATATGATTCAAAGAGCAATAACAGAAGTAGACTTCCCACCATTAAAAGTTTTAATATTAGATGAAGCACAGGACTGCACCCCGTTACAATGGTCAGTGTTATATAAGATGACACCTAAAGTAGATAGGATATATCTTGCAGGAGATGATGATCAAGCCATATACAAATGGAATGGAGCTGATCCAAAATATTTTACTAAGTTCTTTCCAGGTAGAAAAGTAAAACTAAGAAAGACTCAAAGATTTGGAGAAGCAATACACAGGTTCTCTCAAGTAATAAGAAGAGGGATAAGAGATAGTGAGGAGAAAGAATATCAACCAGGAGAATCTAAAGGATCTGTTAAAAGTTATTTATCATTTAAAGAAATACCTTTTGAGTCATTAAAAGAAGATTGGTACATCCTAGGTCGTATTAATGAAACTGTAAATGAACTTAGAATGTTAGCTAAGGATGCAGGTTTATATTACAAAGACAATAAGGGCACCAAGTGTTTTGATCAGAAGCAATGGGAAGCTATTAAAGCTTGGACAACTATTAGTATGAATAAAAAAATAGATAAGAGAGCAGCACGTAATATGGTTAAGTATATAAGAGAACTTGATGACCCTGCATTTAGATTGGATAAATTT
>Ga0209603_1001473_pt1 | contig 24301 bp, 21 predicted proteins | sample COGITO_mtgs_1206_FD_184812 | JGI IMG/M metagenome (GOLD analysis project Ga0209603, IMG submission 184812) | Pelagic marine microbial communities from North Sea - COGITO_mtgs_120607 (SPAdes) (version 2) | ecosystem: Environmental > Aquatic > Marine > Epipelagic ... | reverse complement strand
CTTTAAATTGTATCTCTAGCCCGTTTCTAGACTCATCTAAGAATTGCTTAATATTAACTCGAGCATTGTAATAGTTGGTAATAGATGGAGTATCAAAAGTACCTTTCTTAGGTATATTATTATCTTCCTTAATATAGTCAGAGTTAAAGAAAGAAACGCTTCTGTTTTCAAAATTTTGAGAAGGATCTATAATGTTTGCACTTATACTATTATAAGTCTTTTTACTTCCTTTATCGGATAAGGAAATTTTTCCTATAATATCTTCTTCTTTTATTTTTTCTAGAGCATCTAAAGTGCCTGCCGAAGACTTAACCTGAAGCTGATATTTACCATTACTATATCTAAGAACTCCATTAAACTGACGAAGCATATTATTAACATTTGAAAAAACATTATTTGCAGTGTCAATAACCTGATTAAACTGGTGTCGTGTTACATTTCTTTGTGCAGGGCTTTCCCAACCTGCCAGCTTCCAATATTTAACATTATCCGAATCATATAGACTATAACCAGAAGCTGTACAACCTCCTGCAGAATCTATACTTTTAATTATAGGGTTTCCGTCTGCGGAATACCCTGCTGTACCTGTATTCATAACCAGAGCACCTGCACCAGTGCCACTAATCTTTTGAAGAGTGAAATCAGCTGTAGCTGCGGTAGTTAGTGCATTGTATTGTATTGTTGTTTGTAGATCCCCGTTTATTGTAGCCTTTTTAAGAGTAATTACAGATCCGTCATTTCTCCAGAAAAGATCCCCAGCTACCGCATATTGTGCACCCGTAAATTTAGTTAGTAACTTTCCAATACAATCTTCAAAAGTTATTACAAAATAAGCAGTACTAGAAATAGTTTTTTCTACGACAGTTTTTACAGTTCCTCTAAACTGTAAATTACTATTATTTTCTAGCTTATATTTTGCACCTGGCGCAGGGATAGTAGTGCCTGCGGAAGGTGTTAGTACTGTAACATCTGATCTACTATCGCACTGTCTAGCAGCTGATTTGAACGATTCTACATCAACTTCATTAGATGCCAGACCTTTTCCATATCTTTCTGATTTCATGTAGTCTAGAAGTTGCATAGCAGGATTTAAAGAAACTCTTTTATCTTTAGGAGTTCTTATCTGTAATAAATAAGTAGACCCTGCTATAGGCTGGTATTCTAGATCCCAAGGTTCATCTACAAAGATCATGCCAGCATTTGTCGTAGCTCCTCCATCATCTACCCATCGAGTAATTACTCTCTCTTGAACATAAGGCTTACCATTAGTATCGAAGTGAGTCATAATAACGGTGTGCCCTTCAAGCCTATTATCAGAAGGTTTAAGAACACTGCCGCCGGCGTCTACAAGTTGGACAATAGCAGCATTTCGCACCCATACTGTATTGTAAGTGCTTGTAGTAATATCGCTTGAGTCCAAAGTTAAGCCTTTTAACCCAGAAATAGTATTAGAAGTAGAAGACTCAAAGCTTAAAGCAGAGTACCCAAAACTAGTGTGTGTGGCTCCGTAATAGACCAAAGATATTTTTGCCAGTTTTTCAGATTGTCCGTTTACCGCAACGGTTTGAGTAATTGCAGTATCAAAAGCTACTTGTGCCGCTGTAGTTTGATTACAGGTTATAGTAAAGCCAGCTCCCGAGCCACTAAATCCGGTAATCCCCCCTGCTAATGTTTGTGGTACCGTACCTGTAGCAACCAATCCATCAGATACAAGCATATTCCAACTATAAGAGCCTTTGGTCATTATAATGTCATATGTAGGATTTGAAGGCTCGATTTCATATCTAAATCGCCACTGTAGAGTTCCTTCAGTATCGTAGAAGAAAAACTTATCAATAATTACAGTGCTATAGCTAGATATTCCTGTTCCTGTAATGGTTACAGTGTCTCCTGCGTTAAATTGGCCTATATTACCTATTTGTGAAGAATATGTACTTGCAGGGTTGTGCATATAACTATTATCATAGTTATAACACTCAACATCTCTACCTTTTACAAGGAAAGTCATTTCTGGCAATTCAATTTCGCCGTCTCCAACAATAAACTCTCCTACACAATATGCTGTATCTAGTAGTCTATGGTTTGGAGTCCAGTATTTATGTGGTTGTCCTTCGTAAAAATCATTTTGAATTTTAAACAATTGTTTAGCAGCTTTTTCAACCAAAAGATTGTTAGCTCTTTGATTCGATAATCCAGAGTGAAATATAAAAGTAGAATCAATAGGGTCTCTAAAGGCAAAAGTTTTTTCGTGTAAAATCCCTTTTACACCTATAGAACCTGCATTTAAATTTTGAGTGTTTTGTTCATAATAGGGGGTATTTTCAACAGCTACTATACCATCTCTTTCACTACTAAGATACCCTTCATAATCATATACATTGGAGACAAACTTAGGTGTGCCTACAGAGCTGTTTATACCTTCAAGAACATTGCCTAAGTCAGCCCTGCCTTGACATAATACATCGACAGAATTGTTAGCATTCTGAGTACCTCTGGATGCTTGATCAGCGGCATCGGTACAGATCGTAGTTTTACTATCAAGTATAACATCATAAATACCTCCAATACTACCCTCACATATAGCAAAAGCAGCATATACATGATCAGTTTTACTTTTTTGATTGTCAAAAAATACAGGAACACTCTCTACTTTTTGAACACCGTATACAACGGGTAAAGCTTTTGCGTGAAGATTAAGTTTTAAATCAATATCAGTAGGAACTGCCTCTTCATACTCTTCAAGAGTATATTTTGTGCTCAGACCTAGATTTTTCTTTTTCTTTTTCAGTTTATGTTTTGTGACCATTTGATCATAGGTGGCCATCAAATTGAGAGATGTTTCGGAGTGTTCAAAACCCAAATCAGAGGCATAGGTCTGTTTAAGAATTACATCTCTATCGGGTAAGCCATCTACAGTAAGTGCTCGATGTTCTGCATCCGAGGTAATTCTATTCTTTACCTGTATAAAATCACCCCAATGGCTAGTAAGAGTCCAGTTAATTTCTCTTTTACTGCCAGGAGTATCACCCATGCTCGCACTGCTGATTATACCTTTAAAAAGTAAAACCGCACCTTTTGAATCATAGGTTCCACTATAAAATGCAGGCTCTCCGCCAACTATAGTATTTGTTTCTGGATCGATGTATACTCTATATACAAATACACGCCTATTTATATAATTAGTATAAGATACATTACTGCTGCCAAGTACTAGAGTAGAAATATCTTCTGATACTACTTGTATGCGTAAGTGTGCGTTAGTGCCTGACAGTGCGCTTCCACTAACTCTCGTAGCATTCATTTTAAAAGGTGTTGTGCCTGCAGGAGAGTTTAGTGTAAATCTATTTATAATATAATCGGCAGAAATATTATTTTTTGTTACTCTGATCTTGTCCCCTTCTTTTATTCCATAGTCTGATAGGTCAATATTTGTAGAGATATTATCGCCACTAAATGTAGCAGATACATATGTATCTAAGTTTAAAGCACCTGCATCTATTTTTAGGCTTAAATTAGATGCTTTTGCTTCGATACCTTCGTTAATAGTTCCAACACTGGTAAGTTTATTAGCCCTGTAAAGTTGAGGGCCATTAGGAGACGCAGTGGTTACAGCAACCCCTTGAAAATCATCTTTATCTTTTTGATATTGTTGCTGCTTTGAAAAACTGCCGTCGTCAAACTGAATATCTCTACCAGCATCTGTAAGATAAACATAGTCTGTAGTTTTTTCTGCTATAGAACCACTGAATGAGTCACTTATTGTAGGTCTTTCAAACTTTACTAGGTGTGCAAGTATATAGGGTTTATTTTCTGCTAAATAAGTTTTAAGTGTAGAATTAATATTACGAACAGTCATTATTTTTGAGCCTCCTCAAGTTTAAGAGCAAAAGTGTACAAGTTATCATTATTCAAGGAATACTCCTGTATGTCATCGGTCATAACAACCCTTATTTTAGGGTCATAAAATTTAATAGAAGCTCCGCTGTATAGATTTCTTTGCAGAGCTGGTGTAAAGTATATTCTCGTAACATCAGTTTCGTTAGGAGCTTGTTCAGGCAACGAATGTACCTGTTGATTAGGAACCGCAGTCTCATAATGATCTGGGGTTTCTACTCTGGTAATTTTATATAATTTTGTGTGTAATGCATCACTGCTGTCTGTCACAGTAAATATATCTCCAGGTTTGGGAGTTCCATGTGTAGTTCTAGTATAACTATCGGTAACATTGCTAATAGTTATATTATCTTGTCCCGCAGGCTCATAAGTGGGTGCAGCAAGTCCTGTACCAGTACCAGTACCAGTAGCTGTAAACGTGACATGAGCAACATCGCTTGCTGCTCCAACTGTTACAAAATTTGTATCTGCAGGGGAGAACTGAATATGGTATTCTCTATTTACTTCAAGGCTCGTTATTAGAACCGGGCTAGTATACATTACAAAATTATCCTTACTTGTGACAAAGGTTGCAAATAAACTATCTCTTGGTACTTTATTTTGAGGAAGAGACATAAAAAAAGGAGTTAGTCTACCTTTCTTATGTAGTAAGAAATTAAAAACAGGTTCAAACTCATCTCTAGTGAGTGGATTATAGGTAACATCTACACTCCATTTGTGTCCTCCAGACGCAGAAGTAATCAACCTACCAGAATTAGTGGAGTTGAATATAGTTTTTGATTCAGACGCAAGTTTAACTGTAGAAAAACCAGGGGCAAAGTCAGATGCAGAAGCCTGACCCGCATCATTAATTGGGTTACTTGGATCTGGTAATATATTTGAAAAAGCTGTTGATGCTGGCATTATAATTCACTCTCCGATACTCTTTCTAAAAAGTATTCTCCTTGCTGATTAGCTGCTTGTCTGATCATTTTTATTATATTTCCTCTTTGTGCTATTAGTAGATCTTCAACACCTGTTGCGTCTACTGCACTTACTGTAAAGTTTATATTTGTTGGAGCGGCCATTTTTGAGGTATCTCCTGCAGACATTATTTCTCCTGAAGTTTCTGGTACGAATAACTCTGGGCCTTGCTCACCTACTATGTAGCCTGCGGAGCCTCCTGCAGCTCTATGTTTATAACCTGAAAAAGCAGGGGTAAAGTTTGTTGCATTTCCTGTGCCAGAGCCACCTCTCATATAAGCAAGTTCGCCACCCTGACTACCTCCTGCAGCTAAGTCTACAGAGTTCGATCTATCTCCCATGCTGATAGATGATGGACCCCCTGAAACACTGCCTCCCTGATAAGTAGTAGCTTTAATTGCTGCAACTTGTTGTTTACCCATCTGTAGTACCATTCCAGCAGCTGCGGCACCAAGAGCTGGACCAACAATAGGAATAACGGCCATAGCTGTGTATGCTGATATAGCACCTTGCATGGTAGAGATAACAGTTTGAGCAATTTTCATTTTTTTATCTTGCTCAAATGCTTTTCGTTTTTCTAACTCTCTTTTCTTTTCTAATGCTGAAATTTTTGCTTGACTACCTGCAGATCTTCCATCTCTCTTTTTCTCTGCCGCGATTTCGCTATCTAGTGCTTTAACCCGGGCTTCTGAAGAAGCTTTCTGCATGCCTCCAATTGCTGAGATAGCAGATCCTATTGCTCCAAGACCTGCTTGCATCTTTTCAGCCATAGAAGCACTTTCATCTTTAATTACGGTAAAGGCGTTAGTAAAAGACTCAGTCATACTACCAACACCTGATAAAGTGGCACTCATTAGCTCGCCTTCAGGACCAATAGCAGCCATAGCATCTCCGATTGAAGACAAAGTACTGCCTACAGAAGAAGCATAAGAATTCAAAGCAGCAGCTTTAGTATCATAAATAGCTTGATCACCCTCTGCTTTGGTCATGGTGCCAGCTTTTACAGCCTGTGCAATTTCAGCCTCTCTCTGCGCTCTTAACGCAGTTGCATTTTCAATATCTCTTTCTGCTTGTATACCTGCTTTTGCCACATCATTAAAACGAGATATCTTTTTATTAAATCTTTCTTGCTCCGCTTCTGCCTGTTTCATGGCTATATCGTGTGCGGCTTTGTCTCCCGCAGCTTTACTTGCATCTGTAGCACCTGCTTTTGCTGTTTCTCGTAGGCCGCCTGTTCCTTCGATTTTAGCATTTACTGCATTAATCGGAGCCTTTAAAGTTTTTGCATCTTCAGCACTTATCTTTCCTTCTTTTACAAGTCTATCAATTCGTGCTTTTTCTAAATCAAACTGTAGTTTTATAAGATCAAACTCTATGTCAAGTTTTGTTAACTCTGCCGCTAGTCTTGCCGCTCTATTCTTTGAGTTTTCTTGTTCTGCTTTTTTAAGTATCAAAACTTCGTCAGCTGCAGTAACTTCCGCACCTATTTTCTTGCGTTTTAGCTCTAGTTCTCTCTTTACTTGGTCTTGTGCATTCTTTGCGATTTTTTCTTGAATACCTAAAGCTCTTGTGTCATAGCCAAGATTTCTTTGCTTTACTTGCTCTAGGCGCATTGATATTTTAATACCATTTTCTGAATGAGAGTTTATTTTTTGCTGAGTATTATTAATTTGCTGATCTAGCTTTAATACTTCTTCAGACTGTGAGCTTATACCTTCCTGAGCAAGTAAGTTAGATCTTTTGGCCTCTAATCCTTTCTTCGCAGCTTCCAAAGAATCTACTTCAAAGGATAGTTGAAGTTCGTATGCGACAGAATTCATTTTTGCAATATCACCAATTTGTTTTGCGGTATTTGCATGATTTCTTGAAATTTCAACAGCTTGTGCCGCTGTCTTATTATTTTTTGCAACTATGTCTTGAATATTTTCTAGGGTTTTATGGTAATTTACAGTCTCAGTCCCGTCGGCGGCTATTGAAAGAACCATATCGCTGTCTAGAGCTTTTGCGAGTCTTTCAACTTCTGTTCTCTGCTCTTTAGTGACCAGTTCTATATTTGATGTTCCTGTTTCTTCTGCTTTTTCTTTTAGTAAATTTAACGCGTTCACCAAACCACTTACATTAGTATACAGTTCACCAAACATACCTTTTGATTTTTCAGAGGCGCTTTTAAGCTGATTCTCTAACTTAATAGTAGCTTCATTAGCTTCAGCTTGGGCTGCTTTTAATGCTTTTGCAGGTTTTTCTATGTCTGATACCGACTTTACTAAACTATCAGCATCTATCAATTGACCTTCTTCAAATCCTGCAAGTCTACTTTGAATCTTTTCTAATTTAATCAGTTCATTACCAAAAACTTTCGTCATCCCTGTAGCTTCAATTCGTGCTTTTGCTTCTTCTAGAACTCGCTGCGCTGCTTCTTTACTTATACCTTTTGACTTATTTAAGATGGCTTGATATCTTTTTTCCGCTAGTGTAATGTTATTTTTCTTCGCAATAGCGGAAAGGAGTATACCTACTTCTGCATTTCTCGCTTTGACTAAGGCTTTTAAAGCTTCTTCTTCCTTTTGTGCATTTTCTTCTTGTTGAGCTGATACTACTTTATTTACTCCGGCACTTACCTGGTTCAACAAACCCACTCTTACAGACAGCATTTTGTTTGTTCTTTCAAACATACTATCTGTTTTTTCTAATTCTTTATTTAACTGATTAGCTACTCTGGCAAAACTATCAAACGAATCAACAACTTCGTCTGCTGCTTTTGCTACAGCGCCCTTTTTGAACATATCACCTAGTAGAGGGCTTAATAGTGAGAAAGCAGTAAATGCCCAACCAATAATAGGTACAAATCTTAAAAGAGCAGATCCAAATAACCCAGCACTTTTTGTAGTAGCTTCAAGCCCTAGTTTTAATTTATTTAACTTACCGGAGGCCTTCCCTACATCTTTAAAGTGCTGTTTAGCGCCTTTACCTGCAACCGCAAATCCTCCCATTACAGAAGATTCTCCGATTTTATTTTGATAAATAGATTGACGTTTTGATAACTTAGAAGATGTTTTAGCTAGTTGACCTTTACCTCCTAGCATTGTTCTTTGCCCTTCTAACGCAATAAGTCTTTGAGTTTCTGCAATTAATGTTCGTATTTCTGCAAGCTCTCTCTTCTTATCAGCGGATGCATTAGCTCCATTTGCTTTGATTCTAATTGCACGTAGTTTTTCGGATTTCATTAGCTGAGTTAGGGCCGACTTATATTGAGCAACAGTTAAAGTACCTGCTCTAAACTGAGCTTCAACAGCTTTAACACTTGGAGGTACAGTTTTAAATGCTGCATTTACTTTCTTAACAGCCCCCAGATATTGAGTAGATACTACTCGAGCCGCCGATGTTGCGGATGCGGCTTGTTGAGCAGATGTAGCCGCATTTGCTGCCGCCATATCTCCTAAAGCTGGCAGAAGCATTCTAGTAATAGAACTTGCAAATAGAATAATTGCACCTGTCATGGCGAATTTACTATTAGATAAGAAATTAATTACAGGTATTAAACCTACATTTATAAGTGTAGTCATATCTTTTACAAGATCTTGAAAAGCAGAGCTAAGCTTTGAATAAGGGTCTGGATCAATACTGTCAATTACAACGGAAAACTTTTTCTGTCCTTGATCAATAGTAGCATTTAGAAATGCTTGTTGTTTCTCAAATCTAGTAAGCTGAGTGACTGTTTTACCTAGACTTGCGGCATAGTCTTGAGAAGCTTTGTCAAGTCGAACCATGATACCTAATTCATCAAGAATTTCAGGTTCTAGTTTAGCAGTACCTTTTACAAGACGAGTAAGTGCATCACCCATGTTTCTACCAAGTGCGATAGAAGCTCCTCGAGCCACTTTAGTTAGTTCTTTTAACTGATCGATACCGAATCCGGCAGACATAGCCAAAGCAGTACCTTCCATAGCTTCTTGTAAGGTAACAGCAGAGCCTGTAATATTTTGAATTTCTTGTGCAACGTACGGAAGGTTTTGACCTGCAGCGTTACCTACAGCTATTAGGCCTTTCTCTAGCTGTTGTAGAGCAGATGCTCGTTGTAATGCTCCAAAAGCGGCGGTAAGGGCAAATACGTGAGCCATAAGAGTTGCATAAGCGGCAACAAGACCAGAGGTTCCCCTAGCCGTTGCTGCGAATGCTTTTGTTTGATTTCCCTGTAAGTTAGCAACACCTCTAGCACTTCTATTATAGTTAACTGTAGAAGCATTAGCTTTATCCATGCCTTTTGCTGCTTTGTCGGCATTTTTAGCTACCTGCTGTAGACTGCCGTCAGAGTTTACCTTAAATGTTACTTGAACCGTATTATCAGCCACTAGTTTTTCTCTTTAGCTTGTCTCTTTCTCTCTTCATTACTTCTTGAGATTGTTTGACAGCTCTTGTCTCTAGAAAGTGTAATATATCTAAAAACAGTTCTTTATCTTCTACTCCCCATACTTCCATGAAAATAGGTAAGTTAGTATAATCTTTGCCTAAGTAACCAATATCTGCAGCTACTCTATCGCCCATCATATTAAAGGTATTTAATGCTTGTACTACTATATCAGGAAAATCCTCCCAGTCGGGAGGTATTTCTGTATCTAAAGGTTCTTTACCTAACTGCTCACACATTGTTAGGTAACGCTCTCGCGTCATTTTTGTATCACTGTTCTTTAGATACCTTTCGAGCCGGTTTAGTACTTCCTGCTTTTCGTTCTGTACGAAAATTGTCTAAATCAAAGACTACCTCATTGAGCCAAGTATCAAATTCAGTTGATGAGCTTACTAATACTTCTGCGTTTTCTTCGCTATACTCTAAGGTCTCTTCGGGATCTTTACCTTCCATATCAATAAGTAGTAAAGTTTCAAGGTGTTCAAGTGTTAAACCTTTCCAATTTTTTACTACAGATTTTGTAAACTCTGTTATAAACTTATCTTCGTCTAATGTCTCAATAGCTTGTCTTGTTTTTCTATCGAACTTTTGACCGGTACACTTCTTTCTTAAACCTGTTAGTTCCTTTTTTGATAAATTTGCAACTTCTATTTTAAAACCTGGTAATCCAGGAAAATCAACCCATACTGCTTTAGTGTCGATCATTAGTTTTTTTAATTCCATTGTAACTCCTACGCGTTATTAATTTTAATTATAGAGCTTAGTGTATTGGATCCTGCAGTATTCATTTTCCAATCAAAGCTCTGTGTAAAGGCATCTGCAACTGTATTTCTGTTTGTGAACGTGCATTGCCCCATATTAAGTTGAAAACCGGTTGTACTATCTTTTCCTGTTTTAATTACAACAGGTACTCCAGTTTTATGTGTTTGTACATACTTATGGGATGTACTGTCTGTAACATATTGCCCTACAGACCCAGCTAACTTTCTATTTTTAAGAATAGCTTTTTGCGGAAAAATAGTATTAACTACTGATGAAGCTGTAGCTGTATAAACTACATCTCCATTAGTTAAACCACTAGTATTTGATATTATGTGGTTTGTAGTACTTAAAACATTTCCTGTCTCACTTAAACTCTGTACTGAATAACTATAAGAAGATTTAGTTGTAAAACCATTATTGTTAAAAGTTACAGCACCCGAACTAGAGTCTATTGCTAAATGGTGTTCTGCCGTAATGTTAAAAGAGTACGTATCTCCTCCTGTACCATCCCACAAGAAACCTGTTCTGCCTACCGCATTATTAGTAATATCAAATCTAATAGTAAACAGACTATAAGGATAAGATGTTACAGTAGACCCGTTATCTTTAGGCAAAGTGGAAGTACTTTCAAGATAGTCTGCTCGGAATTTCTTGTTGTACCCGGACTGAGAAGTATCGTTAATAATAGCAGACGTATTAGCGATATTTGCGGCATCGAAATGCGTAGTAAGAGTACTATAGCCTATCTTACTCGTATCAAAATATAAGTCAAATAATATATTGTTAGTACCCGTAAATCCTGAGTATGGGTTAATATCTATATCAACATCGACATAGCTTCTATCTGCTGCCCATGTTAGGCTACCTATATAAATATCGAAATTGGGGCTACTAGGAGCTGATCCTGTATATTGACCTGTTGTATCATTCTCGGTCTGAGCTGCATATCCTGAAGTATTATCTACCAATCTCCAAGTACTGTGAATATTATTATCTACTTCAAAAGATTTTTGTACGGTCTTATTCTCTATCCATTCTACACTATTTTGCAGTTCTGCCGACACACTAAACAAACAATCTAAAGAAGTGTTGTCTACACTAGCTTCAAGATGGTCTGTAAATACTTGATGAGTTTTTGTGCTTGATCTAGTTAAGGAATTAAAAGCGGAGGTGCGTTTTGCTCCCTCTATACTGCCATATCGTTTTAACTGCGACCCTTGTGCTTGTATTTGCAGTCTTAAAGGCTTATCTCTTTCTATTAAAAAAGAACCGCTTTTTACAACACACTTATTTATGTAGTATAGGTCGTTTGGCATCTGAATGTATAGATCAAACTGTTTCAAATCATTATTTGAGTTTAGTTCTCGTAAACATTCATATACAGGTGCAAAATCATCTTCTTCATATATAGGCAGCGTAAAAGAAATGTCTGCCGGATTTGCTTTCTTAATATTTGACGCTTCAAAAAACTTAGTAGGTTCATGTAGCGTTTTTTGAGAGTAAGTATTATCAGTAAAAGTTTGATTAAACTGTAAATTACTCTCAACATCTAGTAATATAGGTACGCCGTGGTTATTCCTGTCTAATACTACTTGATCACTATAAACCCTTAAAGGTGAAGTTATAGTTCCACTCCAAGGGGTATAAAAATCTGCTTCAACTGCAGGAGCTCTTCCTGCTATAGAGTCTAGTCCTTTTCCCCAAGATCCTATATTACCTCCAGTCCATTTATTGGAAGCAAAGGCACTTTTATCTGAAGTAACTTCATTAAAAACAGGTCTATTATCTATCCATAGTTTTACTGTACCATTCGTAGGGTGAAACTCCCAAGCAACTGTATGAGACTGATTATCAAATTCAGGTATATTACTTATTAAAGTTTTTGCAACTACACAATTACTGTTTGTGTTAATATCGGTATTTGAGTTACCACCTCCTGCCCTAGCATAAAAGAATTTTTGCCCATTTTCAGTAACTACCCCTATCCAGCACCCAGCGCCTGTACCACCATGCTCGAACAGACATTCATTGGTATTAGAAAAGCTAGAAGGTAATACCGCTTCTCCTGCCATTAGAGTTGGTAGTATGGCTTGGGAAGAATGAAAGCCACTTCCTGCTCCTGTATAAATTGTTGCAAGGTGAGCCTGACTTGAAGTTAGCGTTAAGCCTTCCTCTACACCTGTTTCGGAGATAGGCACAAACCAAACTTTTGCTTCTTTTAAAAAATTGTAATTAGCCATAATTCTCCGAGTAATAAAAAGGGGTCTGAAAAAGACCCCTTCTTAACTTTTTCCTATTCCATATTATAGTCCAAGAGACCACAAATGTCAAGAAATATTTTTTACTATCTATATTATTACAAAGTCTTACCTAAGTATTTGACAAGTACTTCGTCAGTAGAGTCGATATCGGTACCAAGTGCGTGGAAATTAACTTCTAATGAAATTACATCTTCAATAGAATGACTTGGAACTTCTAAGTGGCAAGAAGGCATATCAAAAATCAAATTCGGAGCAGCTGCACCACCAATCTTAAACTCAAGATCAAAATCGTGTGTAACTGTACTCTTATCTTCCACTAACGCTTCAAATAAATCCATGCTACTATTAGAAGTACTGGATAAATAGCAGGTAAAACTACCTGAAACTGAACGAGTGCCTGTTACATGAGATAGTGGAGTGTTTACAACACCTAGAGTTTCAGGGGTAAGGAATGTCATGTTATTAGAGATTGTAATATTACCACCTGTAAGAGTTAACGTTTGTGCTTGACCCGCCGCATTTGAAGCTACAAGCTCAGTTAAACGATTACGAATAAAGTTATTGGTTTGTGTAGCTAGAGTACCTTCAACTACAGCAGCTGTAGTTGTAAGATCCGTTGCTTCGATAAGCTCAGCACCTTGACCTGACCAGTTAAGAGTAGTAATTCCATCAATATCAAAATCTACACCTACTTCATTTACACAGCAGTTAGAAATTTTGTACGTTACTTCGCCGCCGTTGTTTCCAGCAGTTTTACCAAGTACAAAATAAATGTTTGCAATACCAAGAGTAGTTACATTTGAATTAGCAAAACTAATTGAAGTACCTGCTCCTGCATTACCATTAGTAATATTATTAAATGTGTGAGAGGCGTATGATGCATCTCCTACCATCATTGCCCACAATACTTCTTCTACTGCGTGAGTGTTTGCTGCATCATCTGCGTCGCCTGTACCTCCGCCGCCTCCGGATATGAAAGGACGTGCATAAGTAGAGAAACTCCACTCTGCTGGAGCAAGAGAGTCGTTAAACATCTTGCGACCGCGTCGGCTTACATTTGAGCCTGCGGACATTTCGTTCAAAGTTATTTCTGAACTATTTGTTGCTTGAGAAAACGAAAACCCATCAAGAACAGGAATCTCAAAAAGAGCTTGTTCTGTTGTCCCGTCAGCCGCCAAAGGGGCTACATAGACTTTCGTATCTCTACTAAAAAACATTGTATCTGCCATAGTATTTCTCCTATGTTATCTTGAAAAGACAAGGACGTGAACTTTTGTTCGTGCCTGTATTTTCTAGTATCGAACCTCTATAGATATTTCACCAACACCTAAAGGTTCAAGTACACCTTCATCAGTATCTACACTAATGATTGTGATTTGTTGAGTGTACTGAGTCGCATTATTACGATCCTTGTACTCTAGTTTTGAGTTCTCTTCCAGTACAGTCTCTACATCTTCTAATAACTCGTCTAAAGCGAGTACAGAATCTTCATCTTGCACATAGCAACGAAGAGTTACTGAAAGAAATCTATCTTTATACCCTCCACCCTGATATTCGCGGGTTTCAGATCCGGCATTTAGGTGAACTGCAGGAAATTCCTCCACCTCATCCCAAAATTTAAGTCTAGGAGATACATTTTGCGCAAGATCTGTAAGATAAGTTCCTGTGCCGTTTATATCCTTTAACTTTTCAGCAAGAGCATTTACAATACCCAAGCGTCTAGTTGTATAATCTCTTGCTGCCATTAAGTTCTCCTAGTGTAGAATCTACCTATTGCAAACTGTGTTGCTAATTCTCGAATAGATCTATCAATTAATGTTCTTGGGTCTCTTTCAGGAGTTGCCCATCTTGCATCTCCTGCACCCATTTCAAATACTTCGTAAGGATTCTTTTGGTAAGTGTACCCTACGCTTGGGAAGCCTTTAGGAGTTTGTACAATATCTGTTACTCTTACACTCTCCGAAAATCTACCTGTTCTATTTACTAATCCTGGTGCTACCATGTTTTTTCTTATAGTATCGGGAAGTTGTTTATTCAACATCCCAATCATTTGTAAAGGATTAAAATCCATGGAACTTGCTTTTACTCTTCTACGAGGTTTTTTCTTCTTTGGCTTTGCAGTAAGATTAGTTATTTTTAACTTTTTTGCCTTACTTTTAACTGGTGTTTTAGAACCATGTTTAACTTTAGTTTTTACTTTAACTCTAGTATTTTTTACCTTTTTAAAAGGATCAGTTGCTGCTTTTAATATTTTCTTTTTCTGTATATCAGTAAAACTATCTGAGCCTGGAGCATCAAGAAGAAAGTTAGCATCTGAATTTACTATTTTTACTAAGTCGTCTACCATATTAGTAAACTCTTTCTTTTCTTGTTTAGATATACGACCTTCTGCAAGATTCCCTAATTTTGGTCCGATGTGAATATTCATCTGACTAGTTTTAGTATTTCTTATTATAGTGATTTCGGGCATCATAGCCTCTAACCAATCTCTTGCTTCTTGAAAGCTAATATCAGGAATATCTAGTATAGACTCTGATATAGCGTCTCTTACTAGAGACTCAGCCACACCTTCATTCTGACCATGTTCCACATGAAAATAATCTGCTGATTTAGATCCCGTACCTCGGCCAGTTACTTTAATAGAAGCCTTATTTACTTTTTCTGCTAAAACATTTAAGTGTTTTCGTGAAGCAATTGCAGCTTGTCTATATACATTTCTTAGCCTGCCACTGTTTGTTTTTGTAGCGTAAAACACTGCTCCTATACCATCTGGTCTTTCGAATGTAATATATACTTTTGCTACTGTAGCACCTCTTGCTAAGGTATGAAGCTCCTTCTTTATAGCCTCTATAGCAGCATTAATATCTGGGTCTACAATATTTAAAATTTCTCTAATACGAGTATCTGAGTTTGTTTTAAACTTACTACTTACAGTTTGTTCTATTCCCTGTTTTAGTTTATGTTTTTGCACACTAAAATGGTGGGTTTGCTTATCTGCTGTTTTTTGTCTGTAATGTTTAGACTCCCTCAAAAGTTTCTTTTGTAGAGTTGTTAGAAACTTCTGCTGGCCTTGTCTACTCATTAGAAGTTCTTATAAAGATCTAATACCCTTTTTATATGGTCAGGGAACGCAACGTTGTTTCTCTGACTTGAAGAGCTTTGATTCTGTATGCTCGCACCCGCAATGGTTTGACGTGCTTTGTGCTCGTCTTTATGATAGTATGTAATTAAATCAATAACTGCTAGTTTTAAATCTGCAGGTATTGTTGCATAGCCTGCTTTATAAACAACTTTTACTGCACCAGGACCTTTTGGCCAGGCTTTATTCATTCTATAAATACAATCTAACTCTGTATCAACATAGTAGTCTACATCCTGAGTAAGAGTAGTATAAGAACTAGTAATGTTATCTCTTTCTGACACTACTGGCTTATTCCCTTCTGACATAACTACAGGGCCTTCTGCAAGTTGTACAAATGATTCATTATAATTAATATTAAACATTTCTGTTTTTGCACTTGTATAGTAGTCTACAAAAGTAGCGTTACAATAAGTTTTTACTAATTGACTTACAGAAGTAATTAACAGCTCGAGTTTAGCATCATCTTTAGTAGCCTGAATGCCTTCTGCTGTTTTATAGGTTGAAAGTGCTATTAAATCTGTCATATTCTATAAGTCCATTAGTAAAAACTTGGGGGAGGCGAACCTCCCCGAAGTTTAAAAGTAAAAGTATTACTATTAGCCTGCCGCGTCGTAAATTACGTGTACCGCAGGGTTGTTGTTAGAGTAACCTGCAACTAGCTCAGCAAAACCAATTGACTGACTTGCAACAAGATCAGTGCGTTGGTTAGTAACTGAGTAATCAGATTCAATACTAACACCACGTAGACGTGGGATAACATAGTTGGCAGTATTAACTAACTGGAATACAGTTGTGTTATTTCCTCGAGTAATGAGGTCAGAAACAATAACTTGAATACCATAGATTGAACCTACTAAACCAGATGTTTTAGTAGATAGGCTACCTACCTGAGAAATATCAGCAAAAGCAGAGTCTTGCATTAATTCCATATAACCTGCCGGGCTAACAATCAATGCTAGATCGTCAGAGTTAAGACCGTATTTACCCATTACTGAACGAGCTTTTACAACTTCCAAAGAAGTGAGAATCTCACCAGCAGTATCGTGAGAGAAGTCAGTTACAGCAAGTCCGCCAAGTGCAGAAGCATCAGTAGATAGACCAACACCTTGGTCAGTACCGTTAACACCAACTAAACCACTAATAGCAGGAGATGAGTTACCGAATAGGCACATTTTGTCTTTAGCACGTGCGTGAGCGCGAGCCATAGCATTTTGAAGCATTGGAAGAAGAGACACAAGAGTCTTTTCATCAGTATCGTTGCTCAAGTTTGTGCTTGAGATTAAACGATGTGGCTTCAAGATTACTTGACCTACATTATAGGCATTACCAGTAGCAGCAGTACCATTAGTATTGTCTTCTAAGTTACCTGCAGGAGCAGAAGCGGCAAATGTAGCTGCTTCAGCATCTGGATTAATAGGAAGAACAGTAGCACCACCATTTACAGCGATTTCACGGAAAAGACCAGCTACTTTTTGCTCTAGCTTAACTTCTTCTTCGAACTGAGTAGCAACAGTAGTATCTAGAGAGATAGTTACGTTACCAGTAGCAGTTACAGCTGCGCCGGCTTTTTCCATAAGTTCACGACCGTAGTCAGTGTCCATACCTTTACCAGTAACTTTACCAAGAATATGAGCGCCTAAGAACTCTTTGGCAAAATCTGATACTTCAGCACCTTTACGGCCTGAGAAGTCACGCTTGCTGTTACGCATAGCTTCTAGTTCAGCACCTTTCTCTTCAAGGTCGGCTTGATATTTAGCTACGATTGCAGCATGGTCAGCATTTTTAGCTTCAAACTCTTTTTCAAGGTCTGACTGAAGTTTTTCAACGCCAGTTTCGATGCCAGTTTGGATTGAGCTCTTGATGCTATTAGCTTCTAGAGCTTGTGCGTCAGCGGCTTCTTGAGCAGCTTTAGCTTCCGCTTGTTCAGCGGCTTTTGTTTCGGCTTGTTTCATTGCAATTTTAGCAGCAGTTTCATCAGCTACTTGCTTAGCGAATGCTTCCAAGTCGATTGAGGAAGTATTATTTTCCATTTTGATCTCCTGATCTGTGGATTTCTCCACGCTTTGCGGTGTGTCACTAGCTATATTTGAAGAAGTATCTTCGTCCTTAGCCAGAGACTGACCGGCTAGATCTACACGATTGGTGAAAGTTTTCTTAAATTCATTGTACTCATCTTCTGAGTCAAATGATTTCGCGAGCGAAAAAGTAGCTGCTTGATTGCATGGTACCGAAACAACCGATACTTCAAACAACTCAGCATCCTTAATCATTAATCCGTCAGTTTCCTTGATGTAATCAGCATCCTTGACTTTGAAACCGACGGAAAAGGCTCCAAGGACACCGTCTTTAACTAGTTCGCAGACTGCTGCTGGCGCAGATTTACTAATCTTTGCTTCAAGCTCTAGTCCGCTGTCAGTTACTTTAACTCCTGTAGCACGACCAATAGGTTTATCATAGTCGTGGTTAAATAAAATTACAGGATTATTTTTGAAATTTTCTAAACCACCTTTGCCCCAAGCTTCAGCTGCAATTACATCTCCTGCTCGGTCAGAGTGATTAGTACTCGCCATACCTCGAATCATAACGCTGCCATCATCATTTTCATGAGACTTAAACGTAGAGGCCATATGTAGTATTTTTTCCATATTATTTCTCTGTAGTACTTGCCCTGAGTGATTCTAAAGGGTCTTGTTTTACGGGCTCAGACTCAACTTGTGGTTGTGCTAAGTCCCAGTATTCTGGGTGCTTCTCTTTGAAAAGATCTAACATTTTTTGATAGCTACCTATTGTAAGTACCATATATTTATCGTTTACAGGCTTTTTACCATCTCTCTTAAAACGTGCATAGGACTTTGGTAGCCCGTGTTCTGCAAAATATTTAGCTAGTTTCTCTAAATTAATTTTATTATACATCTTCCTCTTCCTGTGGCGGTCTTCCGCCTTCGTCTGGATTTACTGCGGAGCCTGCAATATTTGCAGGTACTCGTATGTCTTCTGCCTCTTCCCGAGTATCATAACCTAAAGCTTCTCGAGCTTCATTAGGGCTAATAATTCCTCCATTAACTAGAGACGTATAGTATGCTGCACTATCTCTGAGTTCAGGCTGTAAGGCAGGTACGTTTGTTACGTCTTCTACAACTTCAAAACCAAAGAAACGAGAAAATCCTGAGTTTAGTTTCGTAATTATAGGTAGTACTGTTTCAAGATAATACAATCTCATATTCGGACGAATATTTGCATTGTTACCTGAGTCTAAAAGAATAGGAGGTACTCCAATTGCTTTTAATATAATTTTTTCATTTTCAGATATAGATGCTTGAAAGTCTAAATCTTTAAAACTTACATTTGAGATTTTGTCTAACTCAATACCACCATCTAGTATAAGAGGTCTTCTACCTCCGGTATCTGGTCTGTAGCGATTTTGCCAAGATACCATCATACGTTCTTTAATTTTATCGGATAAAGTATTTGGTGACTTTAGTACTAAACCAGGAACTGCGCCATTTCTAAAAAAGTTATCTTGAAAATCTCTCATTCTAGTAATTAACTGCATAGTTCTTACTGCAGGCTTAAGTCTAGATACACCTCTGTAGACGTCATAAAAAGAATTATCTTTTATATGAATAACCTCAGAGGGATTGTATATTATATCATTATAAGTAAACTTTTCAATGTAAGTTTTTGGGTCTCCATGTATAGTTACCTTATCTGCCGGTAAATGATATAAGTGAGCTCCATCAAAGTATATGAAAATATTGCCGTCTAATAAAAAATCAGTAATCAAATTACGTCTAAAAGTATTAATATCTTGAAAAGGGTTAGGCTCTGTAGTTAGCAAATTTTCAACTTTTGCTCTTTTAACACCTTGTACTATCCCTCTGTGGGAGATAGGCTTAACAGTAGTGGCTACACCTGCTGTATCATCTACAACTATGTTTACAGCTCTGTTTACAATTTCTAAATTTTCATAATAGTGTTCGTAGTTAGTAGTGTATTCACGTGAAGATTCTATATTATTACCTACATACTGCTGTCCCGGATTTAATTTCTCTTCCGTATCGACAGGTTTTTTAGTAAAAGGATTATACCAAGCCATGTTTTTCTCTTTGAATCTTTACCCAACGCATCTGCTTTGTAGCTGTAGTCAGTGCTGGATCTTTACCGTAAATTGAATGAAGTTTCAAATGATGAGTATGACACAAAGTAGCTGTGTGATCATAGAGCTCAACATGATGCTCTTCTATAAAATCATCCCGAAGTGCTTGAATGTACTCGGGATTATGATTGTTATCTTTTATCCATTTGTTTAACAATGGTGTGAGACTGTAAAAGTGGTGAAAGTCTAACTGCTCTGTTGCACCACAAATCTCGCAAGAGGAACCCTTCTCATACTTGGACTTTGCCTTATCTCGTACATACTTTACAATGTCACGTTTTAACTTAGGCATTTTCCTCTGGTTCCTTTATTTTTCATTTAAAGAATTATATCTAGTTTAAGCTAACTTGTCAATAACTATTTTTGAGCTGGTATCATTAGAAGGATACATTTGAGATTTGAAATGAGTATAATCCGTATCGCAACGCATCTGCCATGTGAGATGCCATGTTGTGTTTCGGTTTTTCCTTCATTAGATTAGGGTTAGGGTCCCACTGATACGCATCAAGGCATGCTAAAGATTGTTTTGCTTCTTGATCAACAAAGAGTACGTCGTTCTCAATAATTCCTGATACATGTCCAATTCCGTCAAGTACGGACTTCTTAGCGTTGATGGTGGAAATATCGTAGTTCTGCGCGAAATCAAAGCGTGTTTGTTGAGCGGCTGAATCAATATAAATGAAATCAATATCCCAGCGGTCAATGAGCTTCTGGATTTCGGCAGCGTGCTGTTCAGTAGTTCTTTCAGCATCGAAGTATTCGTCCACCAAATAGTATTGTTCTGAATCCCAATCATACGCAATAACGCACATTGCTGTCGGGTCTTTGTAACCGACATCCAACCCCGCAAAGACATCCATTCTACTAGTATCGAACTGAGAGAAGTCTTTGACTTGTGTTTCAAAATTGAATTTCCAGATTTGTCCTTCATAAGTATTAAAGTCGGCCTCGTACTCTTGTCTAAATTCTGCTTCTGACATTGACTTTCGTGCTTCGTCAATATCGCTTTGGCTCATTCTTGGGTTATCTTTGTAAGTTGCACGGATACTAACCCATTCTGGGAAATCGTCCGAAAATCCCCTATAGAAAAACTCAGAAAACCAGTTATTACGGCCACGGGGAGTAGATATAAATATGGCTTTAGAATTATCTTTATCAAGTGTAGGGCGCAGTGCAACATTAAAGGCATCCTTTCCATCGGCTAGTGCCGCTTCATCAAATATAATAAGATCATAAGAACGACCTACGCAAGAATCTACTTGGTTTACAGAACCCATTCTTACGGCAGAGCCGTTTGAAATTTCGATTACTTTGTCTTTTGCATTATCTTTTGTAACCTCTAAATCAAAGTGCTTAATCAAGTTTCTTTGCAGATCAAAAGAGATCTGAGACAAGGAATAGTTGGGAGACATGATTAAGATATTAGAGCCGGGCACTAAAGACACGAGCTGTCCTATAATGTTGGCTATGTACGTTTTTCCCTGCCTACGGGAGACGGCGGCAGAAACAAAACGATATTTAGGGTTGTTAATCGCATTGATAATTGCTATCTGCGAAGGTAACGGTGTGATGTTCAGTAGATCCAAATAAGGATCGACTGGAAGTTTTAGAAACCTTGTCTCAGATCTGTATTCAACTAACTCTTCCGAAAGTACATCTTTTCGGCTTACTTCAACTGTCATTAAATTGTTCCTTAAAAGTTTTTATATCTATATGTTTAATATCTTTAAAGCAAAAAGGTTGGACATAATTATCACTAACTACTCTTATAAATTCAACAGAAGAAAACTTTTTTATGGTTTGAAGCCACCAGGCCTGTTGTTTACCATACTGCTCTTCACCTTTAGGGTGCTCGGAAGTTGCATAGTTTAAAGTATCCATATAGATATTATGATTGTTTTTGTCTGCCCAAAGATCCATACCTATTAAATATAATCTATCAAAACCTTTCTCACAAGCAATAGAGGCTGCTGAAGCTCCGGAGCAAAAACGTACTTTTTTACACGACTTTTTTGTCCATATTTTTGTTTTTTTACTTATATCAAATTTATAAACTTCCTCAGTCATTTTTTCACTAAGTACTATTAAATTATTAGGCAAAAAATCTCTGTATAAAGCATTGCAACCAAAAGTTTCTCCATAGTAACTTAGTTTTGTTAAGTCAATATTTTTTCTAGAAACTCCATTGCCTAGTATAAAGGCTATTTTCATTTTAATCGCTTTTTAATAAAGTCCAAATGCCGTAGCCTAAGCCTACCCATGCTAGAAGTTTTGCTAAACCTCCGAGTAGAATTACTGAACCGCAGATTCCAATAAGTAGAATTCCATCCCAAGATGTACGCTGTTTTAGTAATTTACTTAGATACTTCAAGTTGTGTACCTCTTTTTTTATGTCCGTTCCACGCTACGAAACCTGCTAAACGCAGTGCCCAGTATGCTAAGTAGTTTAACGCATAGAAGCCATTTACTTCAATACAGATGTCTCGAAAAAGACCATCCATATGTTTTTGGTCATGGTAGCCAATATTACTACCGTCTTTCTTCATGAGAGTAGCATACTTATAACCGTAGTCATGAACTAAACCACCCATTAATAAAACCCCTACTGGAGACAGGAAAGTTGCTAAAAACTTAGGAACCGAAGCTCCATCAAATTGAAAACCCGCAGGGATTTTATATGCTTGATTGTCAATCCAGTAGTGGAAATCTTCTGTAATTACCCACTGACGCGTACCAGTGAGCCACATTAATATTGCGCCCCAAAAACCTTTACTTGCGGTTTTAATAGGTAGCGGTTGCATTTTAGGCATTGTAGTGTATTCAAAATTAATACGCTTTAAGTCTGGTTTATCTAGTTTATTAATTAAATAGCTAACTGCAATTACTGCGATTACTATCGTCCACTGCCAAAATGTTACTGCTAAATCTAGTATTGTTTCCATTTTATTTTTTACCTTTCATCGCTTGTGTACCAAAGAAAGCTGCAACTATGCCAGCAACGGCTACAAAATATGTAGGTGCCATATCTCCTAAGGTGTCCTGTGCTTGATCTAAGCCAGCTAGTGATGCAAGTACAACTGCAAAAGGATATAGTAGTAAACCTCCTAGTGCAAACCATGTCATGTTACGCTGTGCGTCACGCATGGCGTCTGCATCTTCTAACTCTTTACGTTTAAATTCGAGGTATAGTGCCTCTTCTTCTTTTGATACGCTACCGTCACCGTTTGTATCTGCTGGATGATAATTAGTGTCTTCTACCATTTTACTTTATTCGCCCAATATGCTGCAGACATTTTGCCTTTAGCTATATTCTTTGCGTGTCTTGCTTTGAACGACGCACGTTTCTTTTTCATTGCTTGAGACTCTCCAGCCTTCGGCTTCCCTGCCGTTTTAGCTCCCTGCTGGCCGAAGCGAATAGTTTTAACTTTAGTACCAACTTTAGCTACAACAATATGAGACTTTTTAGCGTGACCTGGAGTACGCTTAGGTTTATTATATCCAGATACTCCCGCTCTTTTTAATCGAGAATCCTTCTTTTTACCTTTTCTTTTTACGGCCACTGTTTTTTCTCCGTTTCACGTAAGTACTTACATTACGTGGCTTGCCTCCAGGATTACCGGCTTTTCGTTTTCTAGATATTGCTGATTTTTTCTGAGCTGATGTCATCCTGGCTGCTTTTGCGGCGGGCACACATTTAGGATACTTTCCACTTTTTGCTTTTTTTCTTCCGCACTTTTTATATCCGCCGCCTTTCTTTGGTCGAGATATATCTACCCACTTTTCTCTAAACCATTTTGTAAGGCCGCTATTTTTAGGTTTTGCCATTACTTGACTCCCATGCGATATTTTCCGCCTCTTCGCTTATATTCTTTTACTAAAGCTGCATTTGCGTAGGCAGAAGGATAGACTTTATATTTTCTTTTTATACTTGCTTTCACCGTCGAATACAATCTCTTGTTCGTCGGTATAGGCTTCTTCTTCGCTGTCTTCCGTTTCGATTTCTTCCTCGGCATCTATGATCTCCTCAGGACTAACTAAGCCTGCGGCTTCTTTAGCTTCCTGTTCTGTGGCAAATGTTTCTAGAAAAGCACCATCTTCTGCTACTGTTCTCCATCTACCTCTACGATTAATGACTCTCATTTCTTACCTCTTTTCTTAGGCTTTTTCTTTTTTGGACGACCAACTGTTGATCCGTAAGTTCCTTTACCTTTTGGCATAATTTTACCCCAATTGGGTGATCAGTGTAATAATGACCCCCGCCAGGAACATGATTACTGTTCCACCTATACTAACCATACGAGTCTCTATACGATTAAGAGACGTTTCCACATCTTCCAAACGTGAAAAACAAGTTTTCCAACGCTCTTCACATTGTACTTCATGAGCAAAGAGACCTTTCTCAAGACCCGCTACTTTTTCATTCGTTTCCATCTTTAAGAAGTTTCTCCATCAACTTACCATAATTACCTTGACCAAACGGAACAGCTTCATTAATCTGTACATTAGTTTGGTTTTTGATATTGCCGCTTTCGGCTTTTGCTAAGTCTGCTTGCGCCTTGATTTCATCCATACGCATCTTATGAGCCATTTGTAGTAAGTCAGCTAGATCTTTACTGGAGTATACGCCAGATTCTTCTGCTTCTTCTAACTTTGCAGCAATCATATTATCTAGTAAAGATCCAATGTTATTCTTATTACGATATCCTAAGTCTAAGTAA
>Ga0209603_1001472_pt1 | contig 24307 bp, 19 predicted proteins | sample COGITO_mtgs_1206_FD_184812 | JGI IMG/M metagenome (GOLD analysis project Ga0209603, IMG submission 184812) | Pelagic marine microbial communities from North Sea - COGITO_mtgs_120607 (SPAdes) (version 2) | ecosystem: Environmental > Aquatic > Marine > Epipelagic ... | reverse complement strand
ATGGAGAAACTTTTTATAAAATCTCCAATGTGGATGCAATGCGTCCATTTTTCATGAGCTTGGTAAGTAACTCCAACCACTGGCTATTTATTTCCAGTACAGGAGGTCTAACCGCAGGAAGAAAAGATAGTAGTAACGCTTTATTTCCCTACTATACCGATGATAAAATCATTCATTCTTCCGAAAATACAGGAAGTAAAACCATCTTTTGGGTTACAAAACCCGAATCTACCGATCTCTGGGAACCTTTTTCCATTCGCCAAAAAGGACACTACAAAACCACGAGAAATCTTTATAAAAACACATTAGGAAATAAAATCATATTCGAGGAGATCAATCACGATCTCGAATTAACTTTTTCATACTCATGGAAATCCAGTGATCGATATGGTTTTGTTAGGCAAGCCGAATTAAAGAATGATTCAATAGATTCATCCAAAATTAGTTTGATTGACGGACTTCAAAACCTCCTTCCGTGGGGAATAGAAGAAGGACTTCAAACAGGGAGTAGTAATCTGGCCGATGCCTATAAAAAAAATGAACTAGATCAAGACAGTGGCCTAGGAATCTACTCGCTATCTGCATTGATCGTTGATAGAGCCGAACCTAGCGAAGCTTTGAAAGCCAATACCGTTTGGTCTTTGGGATTGGAGAATCCAAAATATTTACTATACTCCCTTCAGTTGGATTACTTTAGGATGGGGCAAGCTGTTGAAAGTGAATGGGATGTAAGGGCCGAAAGAGGGGCTTATTTCTTGAATGCTGATTTTGAGCTAGCACCAAAAGCTACCAAAAACTGGACCATCGTAGCCGATGTCAATCAAAACATCAGTCAAATAACCGAAATCAGGGAACACCTGATCAACAATCAAGACTTGATCAACGAACTGCATCAAGACATTGAATTGGGATCTAATGAATTGATTCGTTTGGTGGCCGCCGCAGATGGACTAGAGCTAACCGCCGATGGGTCAAAAAACACCAGGCATTTTTCCAATACGCTATTCAATATCATGCGAGGAGGGATTTTCGATCTTAACTATACCATAGATAAAAGTGATTTTGCTAAATATTTGGAAGCCGCCAATAAGGAATTATTCCAAAAGAAATCAAATGTTTTAAATCCATTACAGGAGCAATTCCAGTTGGGGGAATTACAGGAGCTATTAAAAGCTGAAAGTGACCCCGATTTTATCCGATTGGCCAAAGAATACCTCCCTTTAAAGTTTAGTAGAAGACATGGTGATCCCAGCCGACCCTGGAACAAGTTTTCCATCAACACCAAAAATGAGATGGATGGGTCCAAAATATTGGACTATCAAGGGAATTGGAGGGACATATTCCAAAACTGGGAAGCCCTTGCACATTCCTATCCTGATTTTATTGAGGGAATGATTTATAAGTTTTTAAACGCCTCTACCTTCGAAGGTTATAACCCTTATCGACTTACCAAAGACGGATTCGATTGGGAAACCATTGAACCCGATAACCCTTGGTCCTACATTGGATACTGGGGGGATCATCAGATCATTTATCTGCTCAAGTTTTTAGAGTTTAGCGAAAAATACTTTCCCAGTAAACTCAAAGAAATACTCGAAAAAGATTTGTTTGTTTTTGCAAATGTTCCCTACAAAATCAAAGCCGTTGAGGAAATATTCAAAGATTCCAAAAACACTATTGATTTTGATGTTGAAGCCCATGATAGAATTCAAAACAGAAAAAATAAAATAGGAGCCGACGGTGCTTTGCTTCAAGATGCAAAAGGAGAGATTTACAGGGTCAATTTTATTGAAAAAATCCTAATAACCCTTTTGGCCAAAATGTCCAATTTCATCCCTGAGGGAGGAATTTGGATGAATACCCAACGTCCTGAATGGAATGATGCCAATAACGCACTTGTTGGTAATGGTATATCCATGGTTACGCTATATTATTTGAGAAGGTTTTTATCCTTTTTCAAAGGGCTTATTTCACAATCAGACGATATGAGTTTCGACATTTCTGCAGAGCTCTACCAATTCTTTACCCGATCACTTCAAACCCTTGAGCAATATGAATCTTTACTGAATTCAAAAATTAGCGATCAAGATCGAAAGTTAATATTTACGGGCTTAGGAACCGCAGGAAGTGATTATCGTGAAGCAATATACAAACGCGGTCATTCCTCTGAAAAAGTCAAAATAAGTATCGCTGAGTTGAATGCTTTTATTCAACTTTCCAAATCCTTTGTAGACCATACCATAAATACCAACAAAAGGGAGGACAAGCTCTATCATTCCTACAACTTGGTGAGCATAGAGGAAGATCGGTTCACCATTTCCCATTTGCCCGAAATGTTGGAGGGTCAAGTTGCAGTTTTGAGTTCTGGCATTCTTTCAACACTTGAAAGTCTTGAGTTACTAGACAGCCTCAGAATAAGCAAACTCTATCGCAAAGATCAAAACAGTTATATTCTCTACCCTGACAAAGATTTACCCCCATTTCTTCAAAAAAATCTTATTCCATCGGATAGAGTAGCCCAAAGTTTACTCTTGCAAAAACTCCTAAAAGCAAATAATGTAGATATCATTTCAAAGGATGTTTTGGGACTATATCATTTTAATGCATTCTTTAACAATGTTAACGGACTAAAAATAGCGTTGGAATCTTTGCCCGAAGAATATCAATCATTGGTGACAAAGGAATCTCAAGACATATATTCATTATACGAGTCTGTTTTCAATCATAAATCATTTACGGGAAGATCTGGAACTTTTTTCGGTTACGAGGGACTGGGATCGATCTATTGGCACATGGTATCAAAGCTATTACTGGCCAATTTTGAAGCCGTATCAAAAGCCATTGAATCGGGTGTTGAAAAAAAGTGGATTGATCGATTGGCGATCCATTTCCACGAAATCAATGCGGGGATTGGCGTTCACAAATCTCCAGAGCTTTACGGTGCTTTTCCAACCGATCCCTACTCACACACCCCTAAAGGAAAAGGAGCGCAACAACCGGGTATGACGGGTCAAGTAAAAGAAGATTTACTCAGTAGAGCCGGAGAATTGGGAGTCAAAGTCCAAGCAGGTGCTTTGTGTTTTGAACCGGTATTGCTCAGAGATCATGAATTTATGGAAGAGGCCCAAGTGTTTTCCTATGTTGATATTCATCAAAACAAAAATGAGATTCAATTGGCCATGAATTCATTGGCTTTCACCGTTTGTCAAGTCCCTATAGTCTATCAAAAATCTGATGAAAATGTAATTGAAGCCCATGCAAAAGACGGTAGTATTAATCATTTAAAAGGAAATCAACTCGACTTGAAAATAAGTCAATCAATATTCAGTAGATCGGGAGAATATGTAAAAATCATTGTATTTATTGATCCCCAAAACTTTTAATCTTGATCAACTTGAAGCGCTCCATAAAAATGTTTAAAACTGTAATAAAAAAAACCTTCAGTCAACTGTCGGTTTACATTGCGATTTTTTATCAGACTTGTCAGGATTTTATCAAGTTGGTGGATCGTAATCTGTCCTCTCATATACTATCCCTTCAAACTCCCCACAAGAAATGAAAGGTGTTTATTTCTTCTTATCAATTTATGGGTTGGGTATGGCCTTATTTCATTCGAGCTGCACTCCTTCTTTGGATAAGGTCAGCACTAAGGGCAGGCAAATTTGGGTCAATGACAGCCCATATTTTATTAAAGGGATATGTTACAGTCCAGTCCCCAAGGGAAAAGAAAAAAGAGACTTCAGAAGTTTAGATAATGATCTTGCTTTAATGCTAGAGGCGGGAATTAACACCATAAGAGTATATGAACCCATTACCGACGAGGCTGTTTTGGATAAAATCAGCCAAGCAGGAATCAAAGTGATCATTGGGTTTGGGTACAATCAAGGTGGAAAAAACGACATGCTTTCTGGGACATTTATTGATTATGTAAAACGATTCAAAAGCCACAATGCAATTTTATTTTGGGAGTTGGGCAACGAGTATAACTATCATCCCGAATGGTTTGATGGAGATGTAAAAAATTGGTACAAAACCTTGCGTAAAGCTACCGACTTAATTCATGAATATGACAGCTCTCACCCCGTTGCTACAGCACATGGAGAATTACCCGATTCTCTAGCTTTGTCAATGAATCCTAATATTGATATATGGGGAATGAATGTTTACCGTTGGGACAAACCAGAAACCATTTTTCCTCAGTGGAAGACCCTCAGCCAAAAACCAATGTATTTGTCGGAAGCAGGTGCCGATAGTTATATGCGAGTAGCCAAAGACAATTATGAAGAAGGGGTTAATGAAAAAGCACAGGCAGATGCAATTGATAATATTTTATCAGCCATTATGGATCATCAAAAAATTGGTTCTGGCGTTACTCTATTTTCCTTTTCCGATGAATGGTGGAAAGCTGGAAACCCCAATGCACAAGACGTTGGAGGATGGGCACCCAATAGCAGCGGAGTCCCTTATGACGGTACTCCCAATGAGGAGTATTGGGGCATTGTGGATATAGATAGAAAAAGAAAAGCCGCTTTTGAAGTGGTAAAGAACAAATACCATTCTTTCAAACAAGAGGAGTAAGACAAGTGGGGAGAATAATTAACAAAAAAACTAAATTATGTCAACAAAAACACAAAAAGTAGCATTTGGTCAAAAAGCTGCATTTGGTTTTGGAATGTTAGCCAATCAAATGTTCCCCGCAGTAATAAGTATTTTCATTGTTGTTTTGGTCCAAGGACTGGGCTTTCCTGGTTGGATGTGGGGAGTAGTTTCCTTAGTGCCGAGACTTTTCGATGCCATTACTGACCCCATTATGGGATTCATATCGGACAACACCAAATCCAGATGGGGGCGACGAAGACAATATGTTTTTATTGGCTCTTTGATCATGGGTGTTTCATTTGTCGTGATGTGGCAACTATTCAAAGAGAACAGCGTTGAATTCAACTTTATCTACTTTCTTTTAACCTCTTTGGTGTTTTATTTGGGACTAACGATTTTCAGTGTTCCCTATGTAGCGATGGGCTATGAAATGAGTGATGACTTTCATGAACGAACCAACATCATGGCCGTTGCACAATGGATCGGACAATGGGCATGGGTAATTGCTCCTTGGTTTTGGATTGCAATGGATGACAAAGAATGGTTTCCATCAAGTGATGTAGCGGTAAGAGAATTGGCAATTTGGGTGGGAGGTATTTGTATGATCCTCGCGATGATTCCCGCCATATTCATCAAGAGTAAATCTACCCTTAATGAGCAATATGACGACATTACACTCAAGAATATCATGGGAAGGTTGCACACCATATTTGTAATAAATTTCCGTGAAGCATTCAAAATTAAGGCATTCCGAAAATTATGTGTTGCTACTTTTCTCATTTTTAATGCATTCAACACTGTAGCAGCATTCACCTATTTTATCATTGTCTATTATCTTTTTGATGGGGTCACGGGAAAAGAAGGCGCTTGGATTTGGCCAACACTTTTCGGGAGTGTCGGGGCTTTGGTAACTACATTTTTGGTCATCCCAATCGTAACCGTAATGTCCAAGAAATTGGGTAAAAAGAGGGCCTTTGTTCTATCGCAATCCATATCCATTTTGGGCTACATCATGCTATGGTTTTTATTCATCCCCGGAAAACCCTATATGTTTTTGCTTGCTCTACCCTTCTTTTCCTTCGGAATTGGAGGCTTATTTACCCTGATGATGTCCATGACAGCCGATGTAATTGATTTGGACGAACTAAATACTGGTAAACGAAGAGAGGGAGTTTTTGGAGCGATTTACTGGTGGATGGTAAAATTCGGTTTTGGGATTGCAGGAGGTCTGACAGGAGTAATCTTTTCGTTGATAGGGTTTGAATCCGGAAATCCAACGCAGAGCGATGAGGCTATTTTTGGATTAAGATTGTTCTTCACCGGACTCCCCATATTGGGAACATTGTTTGCCATTTGGGTAATGAGCGATTATTCTATTACAGAAGAACGTGCCAAAGAAATTCGATTCGAATTGGATCAACGAAATGAAATTCAAAAAGAAGTTAATTAAATTTGACAAGACGATGTCTATCAGGAGAGAAAAAGTTTTATCTCTAGCAGAAATTAACCACGAGAACAAATCACAAGACGAACTGAGTGTCTTGTTTAAAAAAGTATTGAAAAAGGGAATGCATGGTTTGTGTTTCAGTCCCTATGAAGAAGGGCAAAAGCCCGGTGATATTATTACAGAAGAACAGATAAGAAGACGGATGAAAATAATCCAACCCCACACCCAGTGGGTGCGTTCTTTTTCTTGTACAGAAGGCAATGAATTGATTCCCAAAATTGCACATGAATTGGGTCTCAAAACCATGGTAGGTGCTTGGTTGGGTAATGATGATGATATCAACAGAAAAGAAATCCAAAATCTGATTGAACTCGCCAAAGAGGGGTATGTTGATTTGGCAGCAGTAGGTAATGAGGTAATGTACAGGGGCGATTTAACAGAAGATGAATTGTTGGGCTTTATGTATCAAGTCAAAGCCGAGATACCAGAAATTCCTGTCGGATATGTCGATGCCTACTACGAGTTTGTGGATAGGCCAAGAATAACTGAGGCATGTGATGTGATTTTTGCCAATTGTTATCCCTACTGGGAAGGTTGTAAGCTGGAGTATTCATTGCTGTATATGAAAGACATGTACCGAAGAGCCGTAAGTGCAAGTAAAGGAAAACGAGTGATCGTATCAGAAGCAGGGTGGCCTGATAGAGGGCAAAATTTCTATGGTGCAACACCCTCCTACGAAAACGCCATCCGTTACTTTATTAATTCTCAAAAATGGTCGGAAGAGGAGGACATTGAAATGTTTTATTTTTCTTCCTTTGATGAGTCTTGGAAAATAGATGCAGAAGGAGATGTAGGAGCTTTTTGGGGACTTTGGGACAAAAATGAGAATTTAAAATATTAAAAATTCTTATTTTAAAGCAAAGTTTCATAAAAGAATGAAATACACAGAAAGTTTAAATATTCCACCCGGTAAAGCCATTTGTTATTCTGGTTTTCGAGAGGGGCAGAGTCCTGGAGAGATTTACCCAAGCTATAATGAAATTAAGGAGGATTTATTAATTCTTCAACACCATTGGAAATACCTCAGGTTATACGATTGCGATAAACAAACCGAAACCGTTTTAGAAGTAATCCGAAAAGAGAAGTTAGATTTTAAAGTCATGTTGGGGGCCTATATCGTTGCCGAAAGAAGTAATTCAAGATGTCCTTGGGGGGGTGTATATTCCGAAGAGGTTTTAGAGGAAAATAAAAAGAAGAACGAAGCTAGAATCCAAAAATTAATTCACTTGGCAAACGAATATCCCGACATCATTTTTTCATTGTCGGCGGGTAATGAAGCTTGTGTGGATTGGACGGATCATTTTGTTCCTGTTCAGCGAGTAATTGAGTTTGTGAGAACAATCAAAATTGGAGCAAAACAAGCAGTTACATTTTGTGAAAACTATTTGCCGTGGCTTGATAAATTGGAAAAATTGGTCGATGAAGTTGATTTTATTTCCATACATACCTATCCTGTATGGGAGTACAAAAACATTCACCAAGGACTAGAATATACCCATGAAAATTATGAGAGGGTTAGGAGTAAATACCCCCATAAGTCAGTTGTAATAACCGAAGCGGGATGGGCAACCAATTCCAATGGAAGAGGAATTCAGCCCGAAAATGTCAACGAAGAATTTCAGAAAATCTATTATAATGATTTGGTAAATTGGAGTGAGGAAAATGAAGTACTTACTTTCTTTTTTGAAGCATTCGATGAGCCTTGGAAAGGATCACCTGAAGCTCTTGAACCAGAAAAGCACTGGGGATTGTTCAAGGTGGACAGAACCCCCAAATTGGTTATGGGTGCAAGGGGATAAAAATGAGTGAGTCATTGTTTTTGAAGGATATGAGGGGTGACCTCCTAGAGTATTTTTTGTCCTCTTATTTATAGATTTGAAATAACTTTGTCAAAAGAAAACCACAATTCCCCATCGGATGAAAAGAGTTCGTTTACTATTGGTAGTGTTTTTGACACTAAGTATCTTTGGCTGCGATAAACCTATAGAGAAGCATGCTATTACCGCAAAAGAAATTCTCGGAAACCCCTCCTTTCAGGCCATTTCTTATGGTGGCTATCGTGATTTGACACGTGGGATCCAACCTACGATTCAAGAGTTAAAGGAGGATATGAAAATTCTCCAAGCCCTAGGAATAAAAATTTTACGTACCTATAATGTGCATTTTGCTCAAGCAGAGAATCTCCTTAAAGCCATCAAAGCGCTGAAAGATGAGGATGATAACTTCGAAATGTACGTCATGTTGGGCGCTTGGATAGATTGTAAAAATGCCTTCGACTTCGAAAATGGTAAACCCAATCACGAGGAGGAAAATGAAAGAAATGCTATTGAAATCAAAACTGCAGTAAAACTAAGTCAGCAATATCATGATATCGTCAAGATTTTGGCCGTTGGGAATGAAGCGATGGTGCGTTGGGCAACGAGCTACTATGTTCAGCCCAAGGTTATTTTAAAGTGGGTAAATCACTTGCAAGATTTAAAGAAAGAAGGGGAGTTGCCCATCGATCTTTGGATAACGAGTTCGGACGATTATTTGTCTTGGGGGGGTGGTGACCCAAGTTATCACACAGACGATCTGAATGCGTTGATAAAAGCGGTTGATTATGTTTCCATGCACACTTACCCGATGCACAACTCATATTACAATCCCGAATTTTGGGAAGTGCCTGTTGAGGAACAAATGCTTCCAGATTTTGAGAAAATCAACAAGGCTATGGAGCGTGCAATTAAGTTTGCTCAAAGCCAGTTTCAAAGCGTCTCTGCTTATGTAAAGAGCATTGATTCCACCAAGACCGTTCATATTGGAGAATCGGGTTGGGCATCTGCCTCCAATGGTTTTTATGGAAGGGATTACTCTAATGCTGCGGATGAATACAAGGCTGGAGAATATTACCGACGGATGCGAGCCTGGACAAATGAGGCGCAGATTTCTTTATTTTATTTTGAAATTTTTGACGAACAATGGAAAGATGCCGCTAACCCCGGAGGATCAGAAAATCATTTCGGCTTGATCAATCTAGAAGGGCAGGCCAAATTCGCCCTTTGGGACTTGGTGGATAATGGAACTTTGAATGGACTAAAAAGAGACGGGAAAACCATCACAAAAACACATGCTGGCGATTTTCAAGCTTTACGGGAAAAAGTGCTGTCCCAAATCCCAGTGCGTTCAAAAAAATAATCAGCAAAAAAACCTGCCTTTTGGCTAAGAATTTTTGAAAACTTTTAGTTTTTCAATCAACTCGGGTACCACCTCAAAGGCATCTCCCACCACACCATAATCTGCCGCTTTAAAGAAAGGAGCTTCTGGATCGTTATTGATCACTAGCTTCACTTTTGAGGAATTAACCCCCGCCAAATGTTGAATGGCTCCCGATACCCCAATGGCAATATACAAGTTTGAAGCTACGGGTTTTCCCGTTTGTCCAACGTGTTCGCTATGAGGTCGCCAACCCATATCGGACACCGGTTTGGAACAAGCAGTTGCTGCCCCCAAGGTTGAAGCCAAATCTTCTATTAGATGCCAATTTTCGGGACCTTTTAGTCCTCGACCTCCAGAGACTACAATATCAGCATCGGCAATGCTGACTTCACCGCTCGATTTTTCAACATTCTCCACCTCCAAACGGGTTTCCGTAGGGGCGGCCGATTTGTCCTCTGAAACAATCTCTTTGGGGTTTTCTCTTAAGCCATAGGAGTTGTTCGACAGACCAATAATGTTGACTTCGTTTTCAAGTATACAAGTGCTAAAAGCTTTGTTCGTAAAGCAAGATCGTTTTACGGTTAAGGGTTGAAGAGACTCGGGCAGTTCGACCACATTAGAAGCGTAGCCCGCCGAAAGGGAAACCGCCAATAAGGGGGCCAAATACTTGGCATTGGCACTAGAGCTCAAGATCAGCAGTTTTACGTTATTCTCCTTTGCGACTGCGGCCAGATTCGCAGCATAGGGTTGAGCGGTAAAATTCTTCAGTGAAGGATCGCTGATTTGAATGACCCTATTAACACCATAATGAGCCAGTGTTTGGGAATCCTTATGGTTGAAACTAACGGCTATCAGCTTTTGGCCCAATTGGTCGGCGATGGCTCTACCATAGGATGCCAATTCAAGCGCAGACTTTTTAAACTTTCCGTTCTCGGATTCTGTATAGATTAAAATACCCATATTGTTGTTTCTAAATTACTTTGGCTTCGTTGTGAAGCAATTCGATGAGTTGGTCAATTTGATCGGCATCGACCATTTTGACCGCCCCTTTGGGGGCAGGTTTTTCAAATTTTGAAATAGAAGACTTGACTTGACTGTCAGCGGGAGGCAGCACTGTCATACTTTTTTGTCGGGCTTGCATGATCCCTCTCATGTTGGGTATGATCAAGTCCTTTTCTTCTACCAGACCTTTTTGTGCACCGATCACCAGTGGAAGCCCACAGCTAATGGATTCAATTCCTCCATCAATTTCACGCTTGGCTTTGGCAGTGTTGCCCTCTATTTCAAGACCCATACAATTAGTAACAAAATTATACCCCATTAATGCTGAGATCATTCCCGGAACCATGCCACCATTATAATCGATGGATTCCCTGCCTGCAATGATCAAATCGTAATTTTCTTCTTTGCAGTGGGCACTCAATTGTTGGGCTACCTGAGAGCCGTCCGTAGGTGTGAGATCAATCCTAAAGGCTCTGTTGGCTCCAATGGCCAAGCACTTTCTCAATGTAGGTTCGCAACTGGCATCCCCCACAGTGATCACTGTTACCTCCGCTTGTTGTTTTTGTTGAAACCAAACGGCTCGGGTCAGACCAAATTCGTCATTGGGATTGATGATGAATTGCACGCCGTTTTTGTCAAAGGCTGTTGCATCATCAACAAAGTTTATCTTGGAAGTAGTATCAGGAACATGACTAATGCATACCAATATTTTCATAAAAGGATTTTTTAGCCAATCATTTACATGATTGTATCAATAAATTTAAAAAATTAAGACTAAAAATGAATGTAAAACGATCATTAGACTATAGCACAAAGTTATTAAAAAATGTTATGCGTGCATAATATTTTTTAAAGACTTTTTAATTAAAATTGATAAAAGAGGTAGTGGTCAATAATTGTAATCGGGATTTGATTTTTTACAATATTCATTCAAGCTCATCCCCTTGTAATGCAAGAACAACTTATCAAATTTTTCTTTGGAGCCATAGCCACAAATTCTCCACACACGATCCAAATCCCCACTGATCTTATGGACGTCTTTTGACTTGATGATACTGTCAACAATAGAGATGGCGTATAGCAATTTAGATTTGTCAGCTTCTCTAATGATTTGTTTGTCCCTGTTGGTTTCTGAACCCATATCAAGGATAAATATATAAAAAAATGTTAGGTGAATTACTCGATCAAAAGAGGGGAGGAGTCATCGGTTTTATCCCATCAAGGATTGGACTTTCATTGCCAATCCCATGTCACCATCAATTTTGATTTGTCCCCCCATCACTGCCATCATGGGATTGAGAGCTCCATCTCTGAGTTTTTCCAAAACCTCAGTGGAAACGGTTATGGTACAATCGGCTTCTAAGTCATCCATTGAAACAGTATTTTGCTCTCCATTACCATCGATAAATACAGCATTTTCATCGACCATAAATTTGAGGGTACCTCCCAAAGGACTAGCGTTTTCGGCTCTTTCTTTAAACTGTTCGAATACTTTCTGGTGACTCATAAAACGATATTTTCAGCAAATGTATAAAAAAATGCAAGCTTCCCAATTTTTTAATTGGCATGTGTTATTATGCTGATGATCCTTTTTTGATACATATATGGTTTTAATTTTCAATTAATTTAAACCTGCAATTTCCCCCTATGCTAATGCTTACACCAAATACATATCTTAAAATAAAAACAAAATTTAAAAGATAAAATCTAACTTAACTTTTTTAGAACATAATTATTATGCGTGCATAATAATTTTTTTAATAAATTTGCTAAAAACCAAACAATGCAATACAGAATAAAAAATGTTGTCGTTCTAGGCTCTGGTGTCATGGGATCCGGAATAGCATGCCAGCTGGCAAATGTGGGACTTCAAGTATTGATGCTGGACATTTTGCCCCAAGGAACATCAGACAAGAAAACAAACAGAAATAGTGTAGCCCAAAATGCACTTAACCAAGCCCTGAAATCTAAGCCCGCACCACTCTACAAAAAAGATTATGCCAGTAGAATAACTGTTGGAAATCTAGAAGATGATTTTGAAAAAATTAAAGACGCTGATTGGATTATAGAAGTGGTGGTTGAACGATTGGACATCAAACAGCAGATCTTTGAAAAAGTTGAAAAATTCAGAAAAGCTGGTAGTATTGTAAGTTCCAACACCTCCAGCATACCCATATCTCAATTGTCACAAGGGAGATCAGAGGAATTCAAAAAGCATTTTTGTGGCACCCACTTTTTCAATCCACCACGATACCTCAGATTACTTGAAATCATACCCATTGCTGAGACACAGCCCGAATTGGTAGATTTCTTTATGCATTTTGGAGAAATCAATTTGGGAAAACAAACCGTCTTGTGTAAAGATACCCCTGCTTTTATTGCCAATAGAATTGGGGTCATGTCGGGAGTAAAAGTATTTGATTTGACACAGCAATACGATCTTACCATTGAGGAGGTCGATGCCCTGACCGGTGCACTGATCGGGAGACCCAATACAGGAACTTATCGCTTGCAAGACTTGGTTGGTTTGGATACGGGCGATAAAGTCACCCAATTTGTGGTTAACAATGTCCAAAACGATTCCTTTTTTGAATCATTGGGCAAAGCACCTGAAACAAAATTTATGACTTTCCTTTTGGAAAACAACTTTTTGGGCAATAAAACAGGAAAAGGCTTTTACCACAAAACCAATGAAAAAGATCAAAACGGTAAAACCATTATCAACGCTTTGGATCTTAAAACACTGGAATACAAGCCAAGTGTACGCCCCAAAAACCCTATCCTCAAGGAGGCCAAAGCCATCGAAAACATGCACAAACGTATGCCGTTTTTGATGGGCAAAGAGGGAAAAGAAAGTCTATTCCTCAAGGATTATTTTGCAGCGATTTTTGCTTATGCTGCCCAACGGGTTCCCAAAATTTCTGATCAATACTATCCTGTAGATGATGCCATGAGGGCAGGATATGTTTGGGATTTTGGGCCGTTTGAATACTGGGATTTAATCGGTTTTCAACAAGGTGTTGATATGATTAAAGCGGCTGGTGAGAACATCCCCGATTGGATCAAGCAAATGCAAAATGCTGGAGCCGATCGATTTTACAAATACGAAAAAGGAGAAAAAAAATATTTTGATCTGGACAGTCAAGCCTATAAAACAGTCCCCGGGTCAGACGCCTTTATTATTTTGGAAAGCTTCCGTGATAATACTCCTGTAATAAAAAACAGTGAATGTGCGGTTCACGATATAGGAGAGGGAGTAATGTGTTTGGAATTTCAAAGCAAAAGTAACGCCATAGGTGAAGGGATTGGAAAAGCCATAGCTGAAGCCGTTGACAAGGCCGAGAATGAAGGTTGGAACGGTATTGTGATTGGTAATAATGCCAAACAATTCAGTGTGGGTGCCAATCTGATGAACATTGGGATGCTTGCCATGCAAAAACAATTCGACACTTTGGATCAAATGGTGGCCGATTTCCAATCCGTCAACATGAGAATCCGAACCTCAAAAATCCCAGTGGTCGTTGCCACCCAAGGTTATGTTTTCGGGGGAGGTTGCGAAATCACTATGCACTGTGATGCTGCCGTCGCTGCCGCTGAATCCTATATAGGACTGGTAGAAGTCGGCGTAGGTTTGATCCCTGGAGGTGGTGGAAGCAAAGAATTTGCCCTGAGGGTCTCAGATGGTTTCTACGAAGGAGATGTTCAAACCCCTATGTTGATTGACCACTTCAAATCCATTGCAACGGCAGCCGTTTCCACTTCGGCCTCCGAAGCTTTTGATCTACACTATCTATTGGAAAACCGTGACACCATTTCCTACAACGTTCAAAGAAATATTGGCTTGGCCAAAGAAAAAGTGCTGGAGCTCGCCAAAGATTATATCCCTCCTTCCCCCAGAGAAGATATTGAAGTGCTGGGAAGAGGCGGATTGGGAGTACTCTACTCTGCCATCAACGAATACAGATTGGGTAAATTCATGTCGGAATACGATGAGGAAATCGCACGTAAATTGGCGTATGTGATGTGTGGGGGAGATTTGACCAGTTCCCAAAAAGTGAGTGAGCAGTATTTACTCGACATCGAACGCGAGGCCTTCATGAGCTTATTGGGAAATCAAAAAACCCTAGACAGAATACAGTATTTATTAATGAACAACAAGCCCCTAAGAAACTAAAGAATATGGAAGCATACATAGTAAAAGGATACAGAACTGCAGTGGCAAAAGCCAAAAAAGGCGGGTTTAAAAATTACCGCTCTGACGATATGGCCGTCGATGTATTAAAACATTTGGTCGGTCAAGTTCCAGCTTTGGACCCCACCACCGTCGATGATGTCATCGTAGGCTGTGCCAATCCCGAAGGAGAGCAAGGCCTTCAGGTAGGTCGGCTCATTTCTGCAAGAGCATTGGGCATCGAAGTACCGGGAATTACTATCAATCGTTATTGTGCCTCTGGTTTGGAAGCCATTGCAATGGCAGTGGCTAAAATCAAAGCAGGTATGGGACATATTTATATTGCTGGAGGAACTGAGAGCATGAGCCTTATTCCCATGACCGGATATAAGTTGTCTCCCAGCTATAAAGCCAATATGGAAAACATCAATTACCATGTCAGTATGGGAGCTACGGCAGAGGCGGTTGCCGAAAAATTCAACATCAGTCGTGAGGCAGCTGATGCCTTCTCTTTCGCTTCCCACCAAAAAGCGGCTCACGCCATTGATCAAGGTTATTTTGAAGATGAGATTGTTCCCATTACTGTGGAAGATGTATATGTCAAAGATGGCAAAAAAGTCAGTAGTTCTCATACCGTTTCGGTCGATGAAGGCGTTAGGAGGGACACCACTGTTGAAGGCTTGTCCAAATTAAGGGCGGTTTTCAAACAAGGAGGCATCATCACTGCTGGAAATGCTTCACAAACTTCCGATGGAGCTGCCTTTACTTTGGTGATGAGCGAAGAAAAAGTCAAAGCATTGGGCTTGGAACCCCAAGCTCGAATGGCCGCCTGTTCTGTTGGGGGAGTCGATCCACTCTACATGGGTATTGGCCCTTGTGAAGCCATTCCCAAAGCACTGCAACAAGCCGGGCTAAAATTGTCTGAAATTGAACAGACAGAACTCAACGAAGCCTTTGCTGCTCAGGCTTTGGCCGTTATTCAAGAAAGTGGAATGGATCCCGATACGGTCAATGTCAATGGAGGTGCCGTGGCCATGGGTCACCCTCTGGGTTGTACTGGTGCCAAACTCACCATTCAACTCTTGAACGAAATGCAACGCCGCAAACAAAAATACGGTATGGTCACCGCCTGTGTTGGGGGAGGTCAAGGGATCGCTGGGATTTTTGAAAGACTGTAGGTTAAACTTTTTTAACCACATAAGTTACCACACCCCAGATGATCAATTCGTTGTCCTCGGTCACTTTAATGGGATGGTATTTGGGATTTTCTGGCATTAGATAAACACAGTCTTCTTCTACCTTTAGGCGTTTTACGGTGAACTCCCCATCGATAAAGCAAACGGCTATTTTATTGTCTTGTGCTTCCAAGCTGCGGTCGATGACCAACAAGTCCCCGTCGTCCAATCCAGCTCCTTGCATGGATTCGCCAGATACTCGGGCGTAGAATGTTGCTTCCTCATTTTTGACCACTTCGCGGTCAATACTGATCCGTAATTCTTTAAAATCATCGGCAGGAGAGGGGAAACCGGCCGAAATCCCTTCTTGTGCCAAAAAGGAAGACTTTCCCAATTCTTGATCGGGTTGAAAAAAGATAATTTTGTCCTCTTTATCGCTCATTTTACACTGATGATTTCATTGATTTCTGTAGTAAATCGGTTGGAAAGATGCTCTCGTTTCATTTTCCACGTTTGTTTTAAATCCTGACTGGCCAGCTTCATTCGGTGTGGGCCATAACGGCGGTGAATTTTGTCTAGGGTTTGCATCAATGCCGTATGTTTTACCGTATCCTGTTCGAACAAAGTGATTTGTCTGGAAGAGGAAGGCGTTAGCCCTAGCAATATGACTCCTGCCTTTTTGTATTCAATTCCTGGTTTGAAAATATTCCTCAAGCCCATCAAAGCATAACGGTTCAATACAAAATTGGAATCTGTGGCATGGGGTAGGGTCAGGGTGCAGCCGTTGCGGTATTGTGCGGCATTGGGATCAAAGGGGTTGCTCCTTACAAAAACGTGAAGGGCAGTAGCGCAGCTTTTTTGCTTTCGCAGTTTTTCGGCCCCCAAGAGGGTGTAGGTGGTAATGCGTTCTTCAAGACTAATAAATATATTAAGTATATTTTTAAAACTTCGAGTAACAGCAATAGATTTCTTTGCAGGAGTCACCTCTTCCAATTGTATGGAAGGAACGCCTTCCAAGTCTCTTTTCAATCGCAGTCCCAGTATGCTCATTTGCTTTTTGACCCATTCGTCGGGTAAATTCACAAAATCCAGGGCGGTTGTTACGCCCATGGCTTGGAGTCGTTTGGCGTGTTGTCTGCCCACGCCCCAAACATCTTCTATGGGAGTCCATTTTAGTGCTTTTAGTCGTTTTTTATCACTGTCGATACAGTAAACTCCTTGGGTTCTTTTGTCAAACTTTTTGGCAATTTTGTTGGCAATTTTGGCCAAAGCTTTGGAAGGAGCCAGCCCCACCGATACGGGGATTCCCGTCCATTTCCGTACTTGTTTGCGCATTTCTAGACCCTTTGCATTGAGGTCAAAATAATCAAATCCTTCGAACTTTAAAAAGGCTTCGTCTATGCTGTATATTTCCACATTGGGGGTGTAGGTTTCCAAGATTTTCATCACCCGATGGCTCATGTCTCCATAAAGGGGGTAGTTGGAAGAAAAAACCCTGATGTTGTGCTTTTTGAATTCGTTTCTAAATTTGAAAGCAGGAGCTCCCATAGGAATCCCTAGTGCCTTGGCTTCGTTGCTCCTGGCAATCACACAGCCGTCGTTATTGGAAAGAATAACCACCGCCTTGCCTTCGTACTGAGGTTGGAAAACCCGTTCGCAAGAAGCGTAAAAATTATTGCAATCAACTAAAGCAAACATCTGTAAAATCAAATTTTGAAAGGGATGGCCGTACCAACAGCCTTGATTTTAACCTAAAAACAACTCCGTCGTCAACACCGATCCACTACAAATTTAATAAGAATTGGATTGTTTTACAGACAAAATCGAACCTCTTTGGGCAAAAATTGTAATTTTGTTTTAAGGATTAGTAGCAATATAATTTAATGGACAAATTTTCATTTTTAAATTCGGCTCACACCGCCTATTTTGCCGAGTTATACGACCAATACCTACAAAATCCGGACGCTGTAGAACCCAGTTGGAGAGCCTTCTTTCAAGGCTTTGATTTTGGGTTAGAGCACGGAGAGTGGCCCGCAGAGGTTGCAGAGGTAGAAGTCCCCGAGTCGGTCAAGAAAGAATTTCAGGTGGTAAAGCTCATTGAAGGCTACCGCTCAAGGGGTCATCTATTCACCAAAACCAATCCCGTTCGTACCAGAAGAACCTACAGTCCTGATTTGTCGGTAGAAAATTTTGGTTTGTCTCAAGGTGATTTGCCTACTGTTTTCAACGCCGGAGCCATAGTAGGCATCGGTCCCAGCACCTTATCCACCATCATAGAACACCTTCAAAGAACCTATTGCGACTCTATTGGAGTGGAATATATGTATGTGAGGAATGTGGAGAAAAAAGATTGGATCAAGGATCGATTACACCAAAATCAAAATCATCCGAATTTCAGCCCTGAGCAGAAGAAAGACATCCTCAACAAATTGAATCAAGCGGTTAGCTTTGAAAACTTTTTGCATACCAAATATGTGGGACAAAAGCGATTTTCCCTAGAAGGGGGGGAGTCACTGATTCCGGCTCTGGATGCCTTAGTCATGGCTGCCGATGCCAAAGGAGTGGAGGAGTTTATCATGGGAATGGCCCACAGAGGAAGACTCAATACCCTCACCAATATATTTGGGAAATCCCCAAAAGATATTTTTAGCGAGTTCGATGGGAAGGACTATGACGAAGTGGTTTTTGACGGTGACGTTAAGTACCACATGGGCTGGACCGCAAAGATTGATCCCAACAGCAGCGGAAAAAAAATCAATATTAATTTGGCACCCAATCCCTCTCACTTAGAGACTGTTGGAGCAGTTGTTGAGGGAATTACTCGGGCCAAGTTAGATAACAAATTCAAAGGGGACGCCTCAAAAGTTTTGCCTATTATTGTTCATGGTGATGCAGCTATTGCTGGACAAGGTATTGCCTACGAAATTGCTCAGATGGCCAGACTAAAGGGTTATTCCACCGGTGGAACCATCCATATCGTGGTCAACAATCAAATAGGGTTTACCACCAATTACCTTGATGCTCGATCCAGTACCTATTGTACGGATGTGGGAAAAGTTACCCTATCACCTGTCATGCATGTCAATGCAGATGATGTGGAGGCAGTAGTGCATTCAGTTTTATTTGCGTTGGATTATAGAATGCATTTTAATGCCGATGTATTTATCGACCTTTTGGGGTATCGTAAATATGGACACAACGAAGGAGATGAGCCGAGATTCACCCAACCCAAACTTTACAAAACTATTGCAGCGCACAAAAATCCAAGGGACATCTATGCAGAAAAGCTTATTGCTCAAGGCATTATTGATCCGACCTATGTCAAAAAAGAGGAGGAAGCCTATAAATCCAAGTTAGAAAAAAATCTTCAAGTTTCCAGAACAGAGGAAACTACTGTTATTACTCCTTTTATGGAAGACGAATGGACAGGTTATAGCAGAGTCGATGAAAAAGGAATGCATCCAGAGTTGGCTACAGCGGTTGATTCGAATGTACTCATTGCAGTTGCCAAAACCATTACCAATGTTCCTCCAGATAAAAAGTTTTTGAGAAAAATTGAGCGCCTGATTTCAGAGCGCAACAAGATGTTTTTTGAAACCGATCGGTTGGATTGGGCCATGGGGGAATTATTGGCCTACGGAACTTTACTGTATGAGGGCTTCGACGTTCGACTTTCTGGTCAAGATGTTGAAAGGGGTACTTTTTCACATCGACATGCCGTTATCAAAGCAGAATCTTCTGAGGAAGAGGTCATATTACTCAATCTGATCGACCCAGAAAATCAAGGAAAACTCAATGTTTTCAACTCTTTTCTCTCAGAATATGGTGTTTTGGGATTTGATTATGGTTATGCAATGGCCAGTCCAAAAACTTTGACCATTTGGGAAGCACAGTTTGGCGATTTTTCCAATGGTGCACAGATCGTGATCGACCAATACATTTCGGCAGCAGAGGACAAGTGGAAAACCCAAAACGGAATCGTGATGTTATTGCCTCACGGCTATGAAGGCCAAGGAGCAGAACATTCTTCAGCACGGATGGAGCGTTATTTACAATTGTGTGCCAAAGACAATATGTTTGTGGCCAATTGTACCACCCCTGCCAATTTTTTCCATTTGCTGAGAAGACAAATGAAAGGGGATTTTAGAAAGCCTTTGATTGTATTTACTCCCAAAAGCTTGCTGCGTCATCCCAAGGCTGTTTCAAAAGTTAAAGATTTGACATCGGGAGCCTTCCAAAGGGTAATTGTAGATGATGAGGTGGAGGCTGAACAAGTAAAAACGCTGGTTTTTTGTTCCGGAAAATTCTACTATGATTTGACCGATGCCCGTTCGGAAAAAGATAGAATGGATGTAGCGATAGTAAGGTTGGAACAATTATTTCCCCTGCCTCAAGAAGAAATTCAAGCCCAGATTCAGCACTATCCCAATCTAGAGGAGGTGGTTTGGGCTCAGGAGGAACCCCGTAATATGGGAGCCTGGGGCTATTTGTTACTCCATCTGCCCGAAGCCCAACAAATGCGACCGGCTACCCGAAGGTATTATGGTTCTCCTGCGGCTGGAAGTGCCGCCAGATTTAATAATAGACACCAACAGGTGATAGAATATGTTTTTGATGCAACAAAGGATAATTTCTTGAAATAGGTCTTATTCATAATGAAAAATATGATCCATTATTTTATTTCCGTAAAACCGAGTTTTCAAACTAAAAAAGTTTTAGTTTAAGGCATGAACCTATTCAACAAAACTTTGGTAATATCTTTAAGTTGTCTATTAATGTCTTCTTGTATCAACGACACCAAAATTCAAATTGACAAGGATTCAGATAAGAACGTATCCAAAGAAAAACTTGACTTTTTGGGGATCACCAATGGCGATAAACTTAGTGCTGCTTCAAAAAGAGCACTAAAGTGGTCCGATCAACAGTTGTTGAACAACGATTGGTATTTTGAATACAACCTTTTCGACTTAAAAGGTGATTTGGCTTACCAAGAAGGGGTGGTAAGAAGAGATCCTAGTGCCCTGATCAGGCACAAAGGAAAATATTATACTTGGTACACCAAAAGTGTGGGGAAAACCGATGGCTTTGAAGGTGATATTGAAAAGGATAAAGTCTTCCCATGGGATAGATCAGACATCTGGTTTGCTACTTCTCCGGATGGTTACACTTGGAAAGAGCAAGGTATTGCCCTACCAAGAGGAGCTCTGGGAGCTTTTGACGATAGGTCTGTATTCACCACAGAGATCATGGTACACGATGGAATTTATTATTTGTGCTATCAAACTGTTGGGGGATCTTACAATAAGCGCGTAAAAAATCAAATAGGTCTCGCGTGGTCTGATAGTCCAGACGGGCCTTGGACTAAGAGCAAAGAACCTATTTTAAGTCCCGCTGACAATGGAGTCTGGGAAGGGAATGATTTACAAGACCGGTTTTCTGTCCGCGAAAAAGGGGATTTTGACAGTCATAAGGTTCACGATCCATGTATTTTGCCCTACAAAGGAAGATTTTACTTATACTATAAAGGTGAGCAAATGGGGGAAGCAATTACTTTCGGAGGAAGACAAATTCGTCATGGTGTTGCCATTGCTGACCACCCCAAAGGCCCCTATATCAAATCTCCATATAACCCGATCAGCAATAGTGGTCATGAAATATGTGTTTGGCCCTATGATGGTGGAATTGCCTCGTTGATTACTACCGACGGACCCGAAAGAAATACTGTTCAATGGGCCCCTGATGGCATTAATTTTGAAATAATGGGGGCTGTCAAAGGAACCCCTAAAGCGGTGGGTTTGAATCGAACGGCTGACCGCGAAAAAGCACCATTGGAAATTTTACGTTGGGGATTAACCCACGAGTACAAAAATAGCCACGAGCAGTACATAAGGGGATTTAGAACCAGGGGAAGAAAAAATCAAACTTTAAAATAAGTCAACCATAATCGAACTAAAAATTAAATTTGAATGAATCAGCTAAATCAGACTCAATGGATTGGCATGTTGTCAAAATACCACGGAGGATTCCTTTTAAATATTAATTTTGTAATTGAACAAATTTTGGACAGGAGGCCTGTTTTGGTTTGTAACGAGATTCCATTGAAAAATAAAAAACTATGATTTTAGAGATGAAAGTTCCCTCACCGGGAGAGTCAATAACCGAAGTCGAAATCGCCCAATGGCTGGTTGCTGATGGCGACTATGTCGAGAAAGATCAGGCCATTGCAGAGGTGGATTCTGATAAGGCGACCCTAGAATTACCTGCCGAGGTGAGTGGAAGCATTACCCTTAAAGCAGAAGAGGGAGAGGCTGTGGCTGTAGGCCAAGTGGTTTGCCTAATCGATACAGAGGGAGCATCTAAAGAGGGGCAAAGTATGCCCACTTCGACCCAAGCAGCGGCTTCTGCCCCTGCAGTTCCAGTAGCAGCTCCAGCCGCCGATCAAAACTATGCCGCCGGTTCTGCCTCTCCTGCTGCCAAAAAAATCATTGCCGAAAAAGGAATGGATTTGGAGAGTGTGATGGGTACAGGAAGGAATGGCAGGATAACCAAGGAGGATGCCGTGAAGGCCGTTCCTTCTATGGGAACTGCACCTGCAGGAGGTAAAAGAGGTGAGGAAAGAAAAAAACTTTCCATGTTGCGGAGAAAAGTAGCAGAGCGACTGGTAGCCGTCAAAAACGAAACCGCAATGTTGACCACCTTCAACGAGGCAGACATGGCGCCTATTTTTGCTTTGAGAAAAAAATATAAAGAAACTTTTGCCGAAAAACACGGCGTTGGCCTTGGGTTCATGAGCTTCTTTACCAAAGCTGTAGTTAGGGCATTACAAATGTATCCTGATGTCAACTCCATGATCGATGGTGATTATAAAATTGCCTACGATTACTTTGACATCAGTGTTGCCGTATCTGGTCCTAAAGGGTTAATGGTACCTGTTGTGAGAGGGGCAGAAAATTTATCCTTCAGAGCAATCGAACAAGAAATCAAGCGACTGGCCATTCGTGCCAGAGATGGTCAAATCACCGTTGATGATATGACTGGGGGAACATTTACCATTTCCAATGGAGGGGTTTTTGGTTCCATGCTATCTACTCCCATCATCAACCCCCCTCAGTCTGGTATTTTGGGAATGCACAACATCATCGAACGACCCGTGGCCATTGATGGTAAAGTTGAAATTCGTCCCATGATGTATTTGGCTTTGTCCTACGATCACCGTATCATTGATGGTAAGGAGTCCGTAGGTTTTTTGGTAGCGATCAAAGAGGCATTGGAAAGTCCGGAGGAGTTTTTGATGGACAACGATGTCAAAAAAGCACTGGAGTTATAGGTTCAGACTTTTGTTCTTGTAATCAATAACGGCTTGATTTTCCTTTAAAAAATCAGCTCCCAAAATGCCATTGATCGGTTTTCCGTTTTCTTGCATCAAAGTGGCATTGATGTGTTGCATGTCCAACAATATAAAGGCGTGTTTTCCAACCGCATGTCTTCCCAGAATCAGATCACATTGATGACCCAATATGGCTTTGACCTTGTCTTTCCCAGCTCCCGAAGCTTCAAAAGGTTCTCCATTTTCAGCGATCTTAAAATTATCTTTTTCAGCCAATGCAATACAGCTATTGGATGCACCAGTATCTATGAGTAATACCGCTTTTACACCATTGATTCGGGATTGGCAGACCAAATGTCTGGTTTTGGTCAATTTTAATTTGATTTTCTTGGGTGGGTTTTTTTTAAACAAAGAGCATCTTTTTTACAAATGTAAAAAAACGAAACCTTAATTTTACGCTTCATGAAACTGATTGATACCCATACCCATTTATATGTAGAGGCTTTTGACGAAGATCGTGATCAAGTGATAGAAAAAGCTATTGCAGTGGGGGTCGAACGTTTTTATCTACCGGCTATCGACAGTACATATACGGCAAGGATGCTAGATTTGGAAAAAAAATATCCCGATCAAATACGATTGATGATGGGATTGCATCCCACTCATGTTAAGGAAAACTATAAGGAGGAACTCCTTCATGTAGAACAATTCTTGGCCAAACGAAATTTTGCTGCCGTAGGGGAGATTGGTATTGATTTGTATTGGGATCAGAGCTTACTCAAACAACAACAAGAGGCTTTTAACATCCAAATTCTTTGGGCGAAAGAAAAAGAATTACCGATTGTTATCCATTGTCGCGATGCCTTCGACGAGGTTTTTGAGGTCTTGGAAGGACATAAGGGAGATGATTTAACAGGGATTTTCCACTGTTTTACTGGAACCAAAGAACAGGCAGAAAAGGCCATTGGTCTCAACCTCAAATTGGGGATTGGCGGAGTTCTTACATTTAAGAACGGTAAAATTGATCAGTTTTTGGATCAAATTTCCACAGATCATATCGTTTTGGAGACCGATGCACCTTATTTGGCTCCTGCTCCTTTCAGAGGCAAGCGCAATCAAAGTGAATATTTGGTCTACATTTTGAGAAAATTGTCAGAAATCCATCATCGAACTGAGGAAGAACTCGCTACAATAACCACCCAAAACGCCCTTGATGTGTTTAAAATATAAAGTTTAGCCCGCCATGTTGGTTAGAATTATTGGCTGAATATCTTTATTGGTAAAAAAATTTAATAGCATTTTTTTTTTTTGTTTATTAGCGTAAATTT
>Ga0209603_1001459_pt1 | contig 24410 bp, 17 predicted proteins | sample COGITO_mtgs_1206_FD_184812 | JGI IMG/M metagenome (GOLD analysis project Ga0209603, IMG submission 184812) | Pelagic marine microbial communities from North Sea - COGITO_mtgs_120607 (SPAdes) (version 2) | ecosystem: Environmental > Aquatic > Marine > Epipelagic ... | reverse complement strand
GGGGTCGCTTTTCGCGAGAGGGCCTACTATTCGAGCACCTTCAAAGGGGCTCGAAAAGTCAGGAAAAAGGTACTATTTTTTTTAGGAGGCTCCTATTCTTCCTAATATGGCATGTACCCCCCCCCCTCCCCACGGCCGCGTCGCAGGACCGTGGCGCGGCCGGGAGGCGTGGGCTAGCCACGTGCCAAGTGTCGGGCCCAACGGTTGTCGGGTCGGATCTTGCACCTTGTAGCGCGCATAGGGGGCGTTCCGAACAGGAGGGTGCGGACCTTTACAAATCGTTTGTCGCACAGGTCATGAGCACGAGCGCCACCCGCGGCCCGTTCAAGTCGCGCGTCGAGCTGGAGCGCCACGCGCTCCGCGAGACCAAGGGCCAGCTGTCGCGCGCCACGGTCACGATGTTCGTCGACCAAGTGTGGCCCGCGTGCGAGGAGAACTACCCGAGCGCGGAGACGATCAACATGCAACGCGCTTGGGCGGAGCGGCTGGCGTGGGAGCGCACCGCGCACATGACCGATGAGGAGCTGCTCACGTGGCTGGAGGACAGCTCGGCGCGCGGGTGGTCGCCGTCCGGCACGGAGGAGTTTGAGTTCACCAAAGCGAGCGACGTGGGCGAGGTGCAAGCGGCGCGCGAGCGCAACCACCTCCTCCCGGTCATGATGGCGTCCCTCGACCATCCGGAGACGATCCTGTGCCCCGAGCGCTACGGCAAGTGGGTGCTCCCCAACGGCAAGGAGGTGGTCGGCCCCGTGGCGGACGCCTACAACGAGGTGATCGCGCGCCGCTTCAAAGCGGCGGTGGAGGCGCGCGAGCGGTGCGCCAAAGCGGGCGACGCCAACTTCGACGGGCCGGCCGCGTCGATCACGCACACCACGCTGGGCGACGGCACCAAGATCAAGGTTCGCAACGACATGAAGTCGGAGGTCGAGGCCAACGAGACGTGGGCCGAGCGCGAGAGGCGCCAAGCCAAGGAGGGCTACAAATTCTACGCGCTGCAAAGGGAGGGCCTGTTCAAGCTCGCGAAGATGGAGCAAGAGCTGGACGAGCTGCGCAAGGTGAGCGACGCCGCCGACGCCGCCGCGCTCAAGGAGCGCCAGCGCCGGCAGGCGCGCCGCCAAGAGATGGCGGTCGCCGAGCTGGCCGAGGCCACGAGGGCGCAAGCCGCCGCGGCCGCGGCTCGCGCCGAGGAGGAGCGCCTCGCGCGCGAGACCGTCGAGGCGCCGGAGCGCAAGGCGGCGCTGGAGGAGCGCAAGGCCCAAGCGGCGGCGGAGGAGGGGGCGAAGCAAGTCGTGCGCGACCAGCGCGCCAAGGACGCCGCGGCCAACGAGTCCGCTCGGCGCTCGGCGGCGAGCGAGGCGAAGAGGCTCAAGAAGGCGGAGAGGAAGGCGCGCAAGAAGGCGCCGCTGGAGGTCTTGGTGCAAGAGGAGCAACGGGAGGCGCAGCGCGTCGAGGACGCGGCGCGCGAGGCCGAGAAGGTGAAGAGGGTGACGCGCGACCTGCTGCGCCACGGCGCGTGACGACCCACGGGCGTGTTCTGCAACTTGTGTAACACAACGTGGGTGGGTGCGTGGGGGTTTTTGTACAAAGCTTTGTGCGCAAGCAGGCTGGAAGCCGCGTTCCGAACCGCGCGGGGAAAGCGGGGGGGGGGAAGGCGCGCGTGTCACGTCGAGGCGCAGCAGCGATGGCCTTCATCTCGGCGCACAAGGAGGCGATCAAGCGCCTCATGGGCACGCTCGACGACAACGCCCAGGAGATCGGTTCCGGCCTGTACGCCTCGATGGCCAAGGACCTGCAGCACCTGTTCGACCTGGAGGAACACCGGGCGGAGTCCAGCCTGTCGGGGTTCGGGGTGACCATGGCGTGCGAGCACCCGATGGCGATCAATTCGACCAGGCTGATCGCCTTGCTCAAGAACGACGCGTGGCTCGAGAAGGTTGTGATTTCCAAGAAGCTGGAGCACGAGCACCTCCTCGCGCAAGGGCAGCCGCGCCTGGCCACGATCATAACGAAGCAGTGGATGCGCGCGTTTGCGGAGGCAGCGGTCGACAAGCACAGCCTTCGGGTTGCTTCGGGGCTGTGCAAGCTTCGGTGGGGCATCCGTGCCCTCTTCGTCATGCGCGTGGGCATGCTTCCGCACGTGGTGGAGCTGCTGGCTCGGCTCGGCATCAAGCCACGCGCGCTGTTTGCCGCGTCGTTCGGAATGGAGCCGCCCGCGGACGACCCCGGGTTTGGGCCGACCGCGGAGCAGCTGCTGGCGCTGGAGCCGCGCTTCATCCGGTGGCTGCTTGGGATGCGCGAGAACCGCCTGTGGCCGAAGGGGCTGGATTACGACGGGTTCAGCGCGCACGAGAACGCGTTACTCGATCACGCCGAACGCCACGGCGGGGACGATTCGAGCATCAACAATCCGTGCGCTTGTGCCACGTGCAACAACGCCAACTTCCGGTTCATGCCGCAGACCAAACTGCAACAAGCGCACCAGCGCTTGGTGAACCTCGAGTGCCCGCTCGACTGGTTCCCGTCCATGCACGGCTCCCACTTTGAGGAGCCGGAGAGGTGCGACACGCTCACCTGGTTCGAGCGGCGCCTCATGCGCGACCGCTGCAACGACCCGGACAACGCGAGCAAGCCGAGGTGGTACCTGAGCGCGAAGGCGCGGGAGTTCTTCAAGCAAAAGGGCTTCGATTGCTCGCACGCGGAGCTCGGGGTGCGCCCGTGGTACCGCGCCGTCGGACCGGCCGCGATGCTGGGCAACGCGGCCTACGACGCCGAGTTCATGGAGGTCTTGGAGGAGGCGCAGGGGGAGGGGTACGCGGTGTCGGTCGGCGATCGCGTGCGCACGCTCGGCCGTGCGTGCAAGAGGGGGCGGCCCGCGCCCGACGCGGCGTGAGCCGTGAGGCGTCCTGCGTGCGTGTGTGCGTGTGTGCGCGTGTGCGTGTGTACACGTCTTGTCGCAGTTACAAATTACACCTTGGCAACTTTGCAACTTTGCTGGCCTTGTGCGTGTGTAAGCGCGCGCGCACCGGTGGCGTTCCGAACACACATGGCGGACGAGCGGCACTGCCAAGCGTGCCACTTGCCCACGACTCGCTCGTGCAGCGTCTGCGGCGTGTGCTTCTTCTGCTCTGGAAGGTGCGAGTTCAACGCGGCGAACGCGTGCCTCGCGCGCGTCGCGTGCCACATGCACATGGCGCGCGCCCGCACGCGCGCGCCGGAGAACGTCGGCGAGGCCGCGCTGCACCTCCGCATGCTGCCCACCGTCGCGGCCGGGCTCCCCGAGGACCCGCCGTCGCAGCACCTCTGGGACGTGCTCTTCCACGGCGCGAAGCACTACCTGCACCTGCTGTTCGCGTGCACGCCCACCACCGTCTACAAGAACACCGTCTTCGGCATGGCGACCGTGCTGCGCGACGACGAGGGGAGCGCTTGCCTGGCCGCCGGCTTCCAACGCCTCGCCTACGTTGTGGGCAAGCGTGACGACGCGGAGGCCATGGTCATCGGCAACGCCGCCGACCTGGCGCGCTCGCTGCTCGTCGACGACTCGCCGGCGCAGCGGGCCGTGCTACTTACGGGGGCGATCAACGAGCGCGTCGTGGACGACGCGTGGGTCGAGGCGCTCCAATTCGACGCGCTCTTCGTGACACGCGACGACGACGACACGTGGACCATCCAAGGCATCAAGCCAATGTGGACGCAAACGCTTACCAAGAAGGACGAGCGACTGTACACGATGCACTACCGACCCACGGGCAACGTTCCCGCACGTCCGCACCTGCGGCTCGCCCTCGCGGAGCGCGCGCTCACGCCAGCACAAGCGTCTCCTCGGGCGTCGGAGCCCCAGGAGGTGCCCTCCCCGCCTCGTGCGCGAGCATCTCCTCCCCAAGCACCTCGGCCAGCTCCCGGTCCAGCTCGCGAGCCGCGTCCTCCTGCGTCTGCGCCGTCTCCGAAGTGGTGGGAGGCGCAACGGGAGCGGGCGCGGGCGGAGGCGGAGGCGACGACGGTGGCTCCTCCGTGGACGGAGCAGCTTCGGACGGCGCTTCTTCGGGAGCAGTAGCCGGCTCGTCCGGCGCGCTCGTGGCGATCACCGACCGCGCCACCTGCTCCATGACCGTCTTCACCACGGCTCGGACCGCCCCCGCCTCGTCCTCCCCCTCCTCCTCCGCCGGCGCGTCGTGGACCACGCGCGGCAGGTCGGGGGCGAGGCCATCGTCGGCCAAGGCCCCCGAGTCCTCCTCCGAGTCGTCCGTGAACTCGGGTTTGGTTTGATCTAGGTTGTAATTGGGATTCGAGGGTTTGACGTTCTCGCTCGCCCGGTCCCAGATTGCCATTGGCGCCTCAGCAAGTGGCGGCGGTGGCTCCTCCGGCACCTTCGGCACCTCCGGCACCGGCTCGAGCGGCGGTGGCTCCTCTGGCACCTCCGGCCCCTCCGGCACCGGCTCGAGCGGCGGCGGTTCCCGCCCCTTTTCCGCAAGCTCGGACTCGACCACGGGCAGCGTCGTCGCCGGCTGCTTGCCTGTCTTCTGCACCTCGCACACCTCCACGAACACCGGGTAGTGGTCGGACAGGCCCACCTCGCCCTTGGCGGCGTTGTGCGGGTCCTTGAGTTGCAGGATGCCGCCTCCGATGAGGAGGCGGTCGTTGGCGTGCGTGTCGACCAGCACGTTGTCAAAGTTCTGGTGGCCGCTCGTGGTGGCGGCGTTCTTGGGGATCTTGGAAACAAAGCCGCTGCCCAGCATGTTGTACTGCTCGTGTCCGGGGTAGGTGTTGAAGTCCCCGGCAATGAGGTGCGTCGGCGCGACCTTGACCTCCCTGCTGGGCTTGAGCGGCTGCTGCATGCGGTACTCGCTCGTGTCGAGGGCCGCGTAGTTGCGCAGCAGCGCGGCGATCTGGCTGTCGCGCGCGTCGATGCGCTTCGAGGGCGGCAGGTGCACGCTCGTGATCACAAAGTCCTGATCGGCCGGATCGGCGAAGCGCGGGTCGTGCAGCACCACCTGCAGCGGCGCGTAGTCCAGCTCGGTCGCGCCCACCTTGCGCAGCGTGCCCCAGTTGGAAAACTGCACGGGGCTCTTGACGAAGCACACGTGCACCTCGGCGCCGGGACCCACGACCTTGCCGTCCTTGCCCGACTTTTGCGAGCTCACGGCCGTCCAGTACTGGCCCTCCTCCGTCGCGATACCCAGCATCGCCGCGAAGGTCTCCACCTTCTCGTTCATCACCTTCTCGGTGCCGGGCACCTCCTGCAGCACGATCACGTCAAAGTCGGCCATCTTGGCCGCGAGGGTGAGCCACTTCTTGGCCAGCTCGGCGCCCTTGTGCGTGCCCTCGTACTCCGCGGGGTCGTCGTGGTCGGTGGCCTCGACGTACGCCTTGTTCGCGCTGCCCAAGCGCATCTTGCACGCGTTGAAGCTGCAGATGCGCAGCCGGTGGTGCGTGTCCACCGTGACGGGCGGCGAGCTGAACTCGTGGCGATCGGCCTCGGGCGTCGCCTCGAGCTCCGGCTCGAGCTCCGGCTCGGGCGGCTCGGGCGGCTCGGGCGGCTCGGGCGGCTCGGGCGGCGATGCGGCCGCAACGAGCTGGATGAAGGCCGCTGCGCGCTCCTCGCGGTCCTTGCGCGCCGCCGCCTCCTCCTCCGTCAGCTCCGGCACGTTGCCGTCCCCGTCCTCGCCGTTCCCCTCCTGCTCCTCGGCGAGCGTGTCGGGCCCAAAGATCTCCTCGACGGCCTTGGTCGCCTCGGCCGTCGACTGCGCCTTCTCCGCGGCGGCGGCCTTGGCGTAGGCGGTCTGGATCTCCCTCTTCAGCACCATCAGCTTCCCGATCATCGCGTCGCGGTCCGCCGAGACCGTGGTGATCGAGAGGGCGTGCTTCTTGCCAAGCCCAAAGTACAGGCGGGCGAGCTCATCGTCCGTCAGGCGATTCAGCTTGGTCTCGGCGACGTACCGCAGGTCGCAGGCGATCCAGTCGTCCACCTTTGACATGCCTGAAACGGCGGCGGCGACAACAAGGGAGCGAGCGTTGCCCGACACAGTTAGCGATCACAATCTGCAGAATTGTCGCGCTGGGCGTCACTCTGCCACTTGTGGCTCGCTATTGTAAGGCGCGCCCCTCGAAGCGTTCCGAACATGGACGAACACCAGCGGCGAGTGGAGGCGCACACCTTCGCGGAACGGGTCCTGACGGCGTCGGGGTGGACCATGGCCTCGATAAGGCCGGAGCCGCCGGTGCCCGTTCCGCGGCACATGCGCGAACTCTCGATTGAGCAGTACACCACGCTCATGAACGAGTCGGGCGCCACGTTCGACGATGCGGCTCGCGCGCTGGATCGCAACGACGGCGACCTCGTCGACACCATCGCGGAGCTCACCGACGGCGGGCGGAACAGCGCCGACGTGCTGCGCGAGCGGGAGCAGCGGCGGGCGCTGCTGCGACGTTCCGGTGCCCATCTCCTGCACGCGATTGAGCGCACCAGACGCCTGTACCCCGTGCCCGAGCCCCTCCCCGCACCCTCGCCCGCGCCCGCACCCGAGGACGAGCCTCGGGCGAGGACCCCGATCGAGCCGCCCGCCGCCGATCCGGGCGACTTCCAGTCCTTCACGGCGGCGGACGGCTCCGTGTGGAGCCACACGAGCGAGCGCGGGTGGAGCCGCCAGGCGGCCGAGGAGGAGCCGAGCGTCGAGGAGCGAGAGGCGATCAACGAGCACACCGACACGCTTGAGGCGTGGGTGGTGGCGCAACAGGCGCGCGACAACGAGCTGTTCCACCAGCGCGAACGCCTGAACTCGGACTGGCGCAACGGGCCAGTGCACGTGCGCAATCGCATACGCTTCCTCCTCCACGAGAGCCTCGTCGCGCACTCCGAGCGCGAGGCCATCATCGGCCGCCGGGTTGATTTGCACGAACCGTGGACCGATGTACTCACGGCCGTGCGCGCTTGGGACGGGTTCCCAACAACGCCCTACTACGTGCGACGAGCCATCGACCGGCTGAGCTCGAGCGGGGACGCGACGACCACCGTGGGTCGCCAGTTCTACTCAGACGAGGTGCTCGAAACGGGTTCCGAGACGGAACCCGAGTCGTTGCACATGCAACCAGCGCGCTTTGAATCGGAGTCGAGCCGCAGTAGCAGCGAGGACGAGGCGCAGGTCGAAGCCGACACGCGCTCCGGGGCCCGTGGCGGAGGCTACGGCTTCTTCGCCACTCGCAGGAGCCGGGGCTTCAGCGCCAGCCAGTGCCGCGCGACGGCGTTGCACGACGCGATCAAGGAGCACCTGCGCGCGGTGCAGGAGAAGCTGGACGCCGAGCTGACCGCCGCCGCACAGGGCACCGTGTTCAGCGAGGGCTCGTACCTGAGCATCATGGAGTCCATCAAGAAGGCGTGGGAGGCGGTCGACTCCGCGCGCGCGACGCGCGTTTGAACTCGTGCAAAACGTGGGTGACCCAAGTTTTGTCGGTCGCGAGTTTACGCTCAGTGAACGCCGGGGTGGTCAAAACTTGGGTCACTCAAGTTTTTGTTGCCGATGTCGTAGCGACACCAAAAACAAAACTTGGCCCACCCAAGTTTTTGTTGCCGATGTCGTAGCGACACCAAAAACAAAACTTGGGCCACCCAAGTTTTGTTGCAGGGAAGCAACCTCCCTGCACTCCCTGCAAAAAACTTGAGTCACCCAAGTTTTGTTGCAGGGAACCAGCCTCCCTGCACTCCCTGCGCAAAACTTGGGTCACCCAAGTTTTTTTTGGATCCATCGGCCTTTTCCCGCACCAAAACCAGGCTCGCCCAGCTCCTTCCCCTCAACCTGCGCCGAAAACGGGGGTGTTTTGGCGTTCCGAACAGTCGCAGATGCAGCGCGCACGTGGCGCGACGCCCCATTTGTACGAGGACGTGCTGTACGACATCGACGTGGGGCCCATCCTGCACAGCTACATGTCCGTGGAGGCGCTCCTGGCGCTACGCTGCACCCACCGCGCGGCGTCCGACGCGATCGCCTTCTCGGGCAAGGACGCCAAGGCCGAGCGCCGAATGCTGACCCAAAAGTACGCCAGGAGGTGCCCGAGCAGCGTGCGTGCGGTCATGTCGACGATGGCGGGGCAGGGCCGGCTGCACATGTTGCAGTACATGTGCATCGGCCCGTCGCCGTTCTCAATCGGCCCCAGCGCGATAAGCGCGGCCGCTGCGCGCGGACGGATGGAGGTCCTCGAGTGGGCGCAGCGGGCCGTGCCCCCCATCGAGCGCGGCTGGCGCCTGGCGGGCACCCTCGGGTGCGAGTGCCGCGCGGCCATCAGGGCGGGGAAGCTCGACGTCCTGGAGTGGCTGGTCGCGCACGGGTACAACATGGCGCCGATGTGGGTCGACGACGCAGTCGAATTCGGGCACACGCACGTGCTGGAGTGGGCGCTCAAGCGCGGCATCCTGGTGTCGGAAAGGGTGCTTCAGGGTCCCCGCCTCATGACGCACCACACGAGCTGGACAGCGGCGATCATGGGCCACCTCGGCACGCTGAAGTGGCTGCGCGCGCTCGAGCCGCCGTGTCCGTGGGAGCCAAAGAAAATAGTCGCATCGCTCGCAAAGGTCTTGCGCTGCAGGCCGGACAACCATTACACCCCTCCGTACCGCGCGGGCGTGAAGCCGAGCCGGCTTATCGAAGTCTTGGAGTGGATGAGGGACAATGAGTGCAAGTTCATGCGACAGAAGATCGACAGTGTCTTGTTGGATGTCGCTAGCGACCTCGTGGAAGGTGGTTTGTACTAAGCCAGTGGAGCGTTTTACACCCATGCACGCGACGGCGGCGGCCACCGCTGCCGCTGCCGCGCAACAGGCGTCCAACCACAACCACCTCGTCAACGTGCACTACCCGGAGCACTCGCCACCGAGCCTCACGTCCAGGCGGCGCGGGTGCGGCTGCACGCTCTCGCTGATCGCAATCGTGCTCGTGCTCCTGTTCGTCGCGCTCCTCGCGCTCGAGTCGCCCTTCATCGCGCTGGAGAACTCGCGCATCGCGGCGCGCATGCGCGCCGCGCCGTACCGCCGCGACCACCCGCCCACGCCGACGGCCGAGCCGATCGTGTTGGGGCTGTGGGACGAGCGCAAGACGGTGACGGCGCTGCAGCTGATCGTCTGCCTGAGCCTCGCCCTCGGCGTCGACGAGACGCGCATCGCCGTCGTCCCGGAGGGCTCGTTCTTCTACCGCGTCACGATCGTGCACGAGGGCGCGTGGGTCATGGAGGCCATCAACGCCGAGGGCTCGGTCTTCTTGGACGCGTTGAACGCGCAGGCGGCGCGCTTTGGTGCCCAGCTCGTCATCAGCCACGTGGCGCACCAGGGTCGCGACGCGTCGCCCGCCGCCTCCTCCGCTCCACTACCCTAAGCCCTCCTACGCCTCCCTGAGCCGGTTCGAGTCGCAACGGCACGCACGCCCACTTTCGAGGGGAAACTTCTGATGAGCGACTTGCGGCCGTCGAAGGCGGTCAGGCGGCACGCCTCCTGGTTGTACTCGCAGATGCGCTTCTCGCCGCCGGCCAGTCGCACAAACCTGCCAGGGGGTCACCACTCACGTGAACGCCGCACCCGCGCCTCGCGTGGTTGGACGGCGTTCGCTACTCGACAATCCGCTCAAGCAGCTTGCGCGACGCGCGACGGGCTGGAGAGAAGACGACTGTGCATGGAGGATGCGCGTGAGGAAGCGGACAAGGGGTGCGGGTGCACGCCCTGCGGCGCACCGATCTCGAGGCCGAACGCGAGCGCGAGGCACGCGCAGAAGATGGCGATGCTGCCAACGCACACGCAGTTGGTGAGTGCGCATGCAAGCGAGTGGGGAGAGCAGCGCGCGCACGAGAAGGTCTTTCCAAAGCGACGGGGGGTGCTGCGCACACGACAGACCACGCGTGAGTCGCGCGACTGGTGGGGCCCTGGGGCCCTGGGGTAGGTAGTCGCTTGTACCTGATGAGCACTTCCGAGTTGGATTTCTCCCAGCCAAACTTCTTCATGATGGCCGGCCGCTCCGTCTCCCAGCTGCCGCGGTAGATGACGCGGGCCGCGGCCCCTTCATGAAGGCCACGTGGAACTGCGCGCAGGCCGCGCACGCGTGAGCGAGGCACGCCAGGGGGGGAGGAAGAGGCGCGGGCGCGCCTCCAATTGCTGCGCCGATCGTTCGTACCCGCGCTGGTCGACGCGCGTCAACAGCTTCTGCAACGTCCGGTAGTTCACGTCCCCCTGGAACTCGTCGCCGGGAAGCCACACGCCGAGCCCGTCGATCTCGTCCTGCGTCGCGTCCTGGTTCACCTCCTCCTGCCCGTCGTCCTCGAGCGCGCTCTTGAAGGAGAGCGCCTCGATGCGCCGGAGCCGCGCGGCGTCGAGCTTCTCCACGTGCGTCTCGAACAACTTGAAGAGCGACTCGTTGATCAATCGCTCCGGCTCCGGCTCCGCCTCCTCCGCGGCCCCCTCCTCCCCCGCCTCCTCGCCTTCGGCCTCCTCCTCTCCCTCCACCTCTCCCTCCACCTCCTCCTCCTCCTCCTCCTCGCCGGGCGGCTCCGGGACCGGCTCTGGCAAGAACGTGGACAGGTCGGCGTCCTCGCGCGCGCGCTTCCGTCCGCCGCCGCTCGTGTGCGTGATCTGGATGCGGCAGCACTCGCAGTCGAGCGGGTGTCCCGTGGCGGGATTCATGCACTCCCCTTTTAATGAACGCGCGCTTACTCTTACACTTTCCCGCACTCCACACACGCCTAGCGGCCAAGGCGCGTGTTCAGGGCTTCGGCCGTGGCCCGAACAGCCGCTTCCAGAGCCGGAGCGGGAGGTGCCAGACGATGCGCAGCGGTAGCGCGAGCACGCGCCGAAACCGCTTGAGCAGCGCGAACGGAGACGGCGGCGGCGACTCGGACGGCTTCTCGCCCTTGGGCACGCGGATCGTCACGGCGTCGGCCATCGTTCGGTGCGCGCTTGGAGCGCAGATATGGGTGGGGCGACGCCACAACCGGCAATCAGCATAGCGCAATTGCAAATCTTGTAAGCGCGCCGGTTGCGATACGGATACGCGGAGACAAGCGCACGCACGCACGCACGCACGCACACACTGCAACTTGTGCCGTTCCGAACAGGGGGCGACACAATGGCGTCGCCCGCCGCGCCCGTGCTGACGGGCCCGTTTGGCGCCTTGCCCGCCGAGCTGGTCGTCGCGGTCGTGGACGCCATACTCCTCCTCCCGGCCGACGTCGGGCTTGACCTGCTGGCCCTCGCCTCCCGCAGCGCGGAGGCGGTGCGGGACTTTGCCACCACGTGCCGGGTCGTGCGCGCCACGATCACAGCCGCCCAAGCCCGCGAGGCGCGCGCGCGCCTTCGCTTCCGCCTTGGGCCTTCCAAGCGGCTGCTGACGACCGAGCCCTACCCGTACACGGCCCTTGTGGACCTCTGCGTGCGCTCCGAGATCGAGAAGCGCGCGCTCCAGACCGTCACGCGCGAGGCGATCCTCCACTGCGCGAAGCCCGGTGAGACGGCGTGCTGCGCGGCCATTCGCAGGGACTGGAACGCCCGGTACGTCTCCCTGTCCGATTCTGCGAGGGGGTGGCTCGGTCGGTGCAAGGGCGTCGCGTACGACGATCCCAACTCACTGGAGACGGTCGCGCTCGAGGAGGCGATGGGCCGCCGCTCGCGGGCGCGAGTGAGCGTCGTCGACGGGCTCGGTAAGGTCCACGGGACTACGGCGTCCACGGCGTGCGGCGGCGTGCTGGTGGACACCAGGGAGGGGGAGGTGGCGCGGTATGGGACCGCGCCGGCCATGGAGTACACGCCGGGCCAGGAGTTCCAGGCGACCGCGCGCGTGCCGTACGAGGGCAGGTGCCTGTTCGCCGTGGGCCACCCCAGCGGGAACATCACCATCGCCACCGAGCCCACGGAGGACGACGACCGCGTCTACACGATCACCACGTGGACCGCGGACGGCACGAAACAGCTCATGCAGCTTCCCTCCATGAAGTCAACAGACGTCGCTTTCAACATGAATTTCGGCAAAGAGCTGTGCAAGGAGCAGGGCACGCTCACGTCCATGTGGGCGCAGGGCGAGTGCGCGTGGCTGCTCTTCGAGGTCGAGGCGGAGGGATGGATGGGAGAGCCCAAGGACAAGCCCTTTGTGGCGCGCATCGACCCCCGTTCTGCGCCGGGCGAAGGCAGAGGCGGCGTCGACGGCCACGGCGTCGAGCTGGGCGAGACGACCAGGCTGCACAGCTTCTGCGCCTCGGCCGCCTCCGGCGACGCCGCGTTCCTCTGCCAGGAGCACGGCCTCGGCGCGCCCGTGCTGACCCTTTCGCACTTCGACGCAACGCGCGCAAAGGTCACCGAGGGCGTCGACAAGTTTTACGAGGACGTCGCGCCGACCGTCGAGGCCCAGAAGAACAAGCTCATCATGGAGGAGGCCTGCCTCTCGAGGGACGGGCTGCACCTCGTCGCCGCCGGGCGGAAGGCCCACAACATGTTCATGCGTATCTACAGGCGCACGGGCGCGGACGAGTGGACGCGGCTGAAGATTGGGGAAGGCAGCTGCGTCACGCACTCGAAGGTGCCGCACGATTGCACCATGATCGGCCCCGTGGTGTCGCCGTGCTCCACCAAGATCCTCTTCTTCCACAAATCCGACACCCTCCCGCGCTGCACTTGCAACGTGCTCGATTTGAAGGAGACGCTGTACTCGAACGAGTGGCGCCACCAGCACTGGCACATGTGGCACGAGTCCGTGCCGAAGGACTGCTACTGGGGCGACGGGCTGTTTGTGCAGGCGCGCGGAGGCGGCGTGCTTCGGCTCGGGCTGGTGGAGGAGCAGTGACGGCGCATCCACCCCTCGACGCCGCCGTACTCGCGGAGGATGCCGGGCGGGCCGGCCCGCACGTCGTCGGCCGCCTGGCTGGCCGCCACAAGCGGAGGCACCACGAGCGCCACGGGCGTCGAGAATGTGAGCGGCGGAGGCGCGGCGGCGTCGCTCGGATTGATGAGCGCGTCGAGCTGCATGAGCACCGGGTCTTGCGGCACGAGGCATGTTGGAGGGGCGACGGGCGGAGGGAGGGGCTGCTGGGGCGGAGGCGCCTCGTGGGGGGGGGCCTTGGGGCCATTGATCAAGAAGTCGAGCTGCGCCAGCACGGGGTTGTGACACAGGGGGTCCTCGTCCCGTTCGCGCTTCATTCATAAAAAACGAACGCCGAACCACTCCCAAGACGCCCCGTTCCCGACCGCTCTACTAGCGGGCGAGACCTTCCGTGAAGGGAGAGTGTACACTTTGCGGCTTCTCGCGTAGCCCGAAAGTGTCGTTCCGAACAGCGCCTGTTTCGCTCGCTGCCCGACACACGCACGCGTTACAAACCGATGACGCGCTACCAGCCCTACGCGTGCCACAAGCGACAGCCCGTCTTCATGATGCGACCCTTCGACCCGTTTGACACCGCTCGGTACGAGGCGGAGGAACGCGCGTGGAACGAGGAGGACTTCTCGTGGTACCGCCCGTTCCCCTCTATCCAAGCGTGGTACGCAAACGGCTGTTTGCCACAGCGCGGCCCTGACGGGTGGGTGCCGCTCTCACCCAAGTGGAGAGTCCAAGGCAACCCGACGTCGCCGATATACGCCCACCGGCTCGAGGAGGAACGAGGCTCGGCGATGCACTCGCCCACGGCCTTCTGTATGTCGCCCCTCAGCCTCGGGCCGTCGCGCAAGCCTGGCGCGTCGCCTCCGCAAGGAAGCGTGCTGCTGGAAACGATCGCCAAGGGGCGCTCCGTCGTTTTCGAGTGCGGGGTTGGCGTGCAAGAGGCCAAGCGCACGGAGGTGGATGAGGAGGAGAAGGAGGAGGAGGAGGAGGAGGAGGAGGAGGTGGTCTTCACCCACGCGCCCGACCCCCACGCCAACTCCGAGGACGAGGACGAGGTGCCGCTGAGTAGCTTTGTGGTGGGCGGCAAGCTCAAGGAGGTCGCGCCGGTGGCCCCTCCGTCCGACGTTGAGCCGGGCGTCTACATCGACGAGGACGAACCGGAGAACGGCAAGTTCGCGTGGAAGTGGACGCCAGCCGAGCGGGCGGCCAAGGACGAAGGGGCGGAGGAGGGGGCGGAGAGGGGGGAGGAGAGGGGGGAGGAGAGGGGGGAGGAGAGGGGGGGCGGCGAGGGCGGCGACTCCGACTTTTACGACGACTAGAAGCGTGGTGCCGTGGTGGGTCGTTTGTCGTCGCTGTTATTTTTGCCTAACGCGGTTTGTTTGGTGGTTGTAACAAATCACTTGCGACTTGTATGCGGCATGTGTGAAGCGGGTGGTGGCGTTCCGAACAACAAGCGCGCCATCGCGCGGCCCGTCGAGTGCTCGTGCTTCGACTCACTTCCCGAGGACACCCAACTCCTGATCGCGAAGCTGGTGCTTCGCGGCCAAGGCCTGCCCAAGGAGCGCCTGGCGCTCCGGCTGGTCAATCGGCAGTTTGCCGATAGGAGCCACGACGCGTACCTCAGCCTGGTGCGGTGCCACCGCGGCTTCCAACTGTGTGCGGGAGTCGCCCCAAACACGCGCACCGCCTTCGTCGTCCAGCTGACGCAACTCGTGATCGACACGTGCCGCGCGCCCGAGGTCATGGCGTCGCGCGTCTACCCGTTCCCGACGCAGCTGTACGCGCGCGTCTGCTCCACCGTGTACCGAAGCTCCACAAAGCACGAAGCCGCAAACCAGCTCTACTGCGCGCTGCACGACCACTCCGCGCCGATGGTCGAGCGCGCGTTCGCCGACGACCCCGCGTCCGTGGAGTGGTGCGTGCACTACCTCAACGGCATGTTCTGCCACCTCAACATGCGGGGGGAAAGGGAGACGCGGTACAGCTCCAACCGCGAGCAACGCTCCGTGTCTCGGTTTTTGGAGGTGGCCATGGGGAAGGAGGTGGAGGCGGGTGAGGAGAGTGGTGAGGACGCGTTGGTGTTTGAAAGCGACAGTGAGTAATTACTTGGTTGCCCTACGCCACGATCTCGTCCGTATCTAGCACCTCGCTCGCGCAGCCACACGCGAGCAGCAGCCGCGCGTGCCGCCGGCCCAAGCGCACCGGCGCGGCGTGATCGGCGCACGGGCGCTGCCCCCCGAGCACGGCGTGCCGTCGCGTCCGGAACAGCTGGCCAAACGCGCCGCTGACCACGAGCGCCCACGCGAGCCGTCCCCAGCTGATGGACGGCTCCTCGGACGAGCAGACCACGGGACCCAGCGCCTCCACGCGTTTGGGCGACGGCGGCGGCGGCGCCGCCGCCGCCGTCGCGCTCGGGGCCGCATCCGCCGCGTGCGTGCGCAGGTACTCGATCCCGTGCTTGGGGAAGTCCGCGTGGCTCGCGCGCATGCGCCGTTCGAGCTGCATCTCGACCAGCCCGCCGATCCCCGGCATGCGCACGTGCACCTCGACGGTCGTGCACAGGGTACAGCTCGTCTCCGTCTCGGGCAGGCACCACTGGTGCCCCGCGATGGACACGTTCAGTCGCTTCATCGCCATCTCCACGCGGAAATCGCTGCCGTGCGCCTCGTCGAACCGGTGCACGAAGAAGCTGGTGACGATGTCGCTGCTCAGGTCGGCCGAGCGGATGCCCACCACGTTCGCGCCAACGTGGTTATCGCCCACGAGCTCGCAGTGCACGACCCGGTGCCGCTGCTCGTCCTCCGTTCCTTCGTCGCGCACGTTCTCCTCGCGGAGAGTCAGCGCGCGCATGTGAAGCGTCGCGATGTGCTTCTCGAGCCCAAAGTGGTTGCGCAGCTGCCACGCCTGCTGCGCCGACAGCTCGATGCGCACCTTGCTGCGCACCGTTCGCGGCATGGCGCGTGCCACGCGCGTCGCTCCCCGTGCCAACGATAGCCGCCGATCGGGGGTCTAGCGCGCGTGTCTTGGGGACAAGGGGGGGAGGCGGGGGCGGACCCCATCCGCAAGAAGGACGCCTTCGTGGGCCGCGTGAGCCTGCCCTTCTTGGAGACGACGCCGCCGCCGCCGGGGGTGAAGCGGCTGGCGCTCATCCCCGACCAGAAGCGGTGGATGCTCTACAAGATCGGCAAGGACGGTGCGCCACACGTGCTGTGCAACCTGCGCGGGTTTGAGGGGCTGTGCGACTGCTTGTTGGAGTTTGTGTAGAACAAATAATCACTAGTTGCGCAGTTTCCTAGTAACCGACCATGCTACTGCCCTCGCTGTCGGGGCTGCGCGTCGACGGGGTTTGCCGGCCGTGCAATGCGCCTACCGACGCGGTGCTGCCCACGTGGGGCGACCGCGAAGACAGGCTCACCCCGGCGGAGCTGGCGCGCATCCCCGCCAACTTCAACACCTCGCGCGCCGAGTGCGCGATCTGCTTTGCGGAGCTGAGCGAGCCGTCTCCCGAAGACGACGAGTCGAGGGAGGTCATCGTGGCGGTGGACTCGGTGGGCTCGTGCGGGCACGCGTTCCACAAGAAGTGCCTCCAGCGCTGGTTTGACCAACAGGTCGTGCGCGCGGGCCCGCTCACGTGCCCGCTGTGCAAGCAGCCCTTTTTGGACAAGAAGATCGACGAGCTGTACCAGCGCGTCAACGGGGCGCGGCCCCCGAGGCCTGCACGGCCGGTTCAACACCGCCGGGTTTACCATTTGCGCCACCCAATCCCTGGGTTCCCGGGGCTGGTGGAGGAGGCGCACCTTGCCGCTGCTCCGCACGAAGGCCGCAATTGGCGCCTCGTGCTCCTGGAGCGCACGCCACAGGCCACGCGCATCCAAATTTCGGACAATCGCCGCCACGACTGGGCGGTGTACACCCACCAGGAGTTCTGCCACCGGTGGGAGATCGATCCCGCCCGCCTCACGCTTGTCATGTTTCTGCAGATCATCGCGCTGCCGATACCCCAGCAAGACCGGTGGCTGCGGTACCACATGCTCGTGAGCAACCTGCGCGCGATCGCGCGCGACGCGCCTCGCGCAGCGGCCGCAGTGTACGGCAATGCGCGGGACAGCGTGGTCGCGATCGCCAGGGACGTGCAGGACGCGCGTGCGCAGGGCGCCTCGTGGCGCGCGGTGGTGATGGCGCTCGCGCTCGGGCAGGAGTAGGCGTGTGCGTGAGAGACAAGTTACAAGCGTCGTTTAGTTCACAACACCCCACCCACCCCCTTCAAACACGCACTCACGAGTTGCTGTACACGACTCGCGGGGGCGGCGGCACGTCGCCCTTCCACGACAGCTTTCTTCGATGTATTACACCAGATTGCACACAGCGCACGCCTCCGCCACAACAAGACACCACACAACACGCGTCACAACACGCGTCACAACGTGCCACCAGACCGGCGCCGGGGAGAGGGCCACCGGGCGCTCTAAACCGAGGAGGAGCCTCCCGCGTCGTCGCCGGGGGCCTTGCGCTTGCGAGAGAACGACTCGCCGGCGAGGTCGATGGAGGCCACCTTGAATTGGTTCGCCACCTTGTTCTCGGCGGGCATGCACATTTGGCCAAAAATGGCCATTTGCACCTCCTTGGTCTTGCCAGGGTTGCTGCCGGCCAGGGCCCGCGCGTACTCCTCCGACGCGGTAAGGGACACCTTCGCCGCGACCCAGTAGATGTACGTGTCGCCCCCTTTGACGATGTCGGGCGACCCGCCATGGGGCGCGTGCTCGACGTCGAGGTACACCGTGACGAGCTTGACGCCGTTGTGCATCGTCACGTCCACGGGCATCGCCGTTTGCGCGCGCTTGCTCCCATTGTAGGCGCACAGCACGGGGACGACGCGCAGCCGGCAGCGCTGTGCCTTGCCAATGACCATCTCGAGGCCACCCTCTTCCGAGAAGCACTCCACGATGCGAGGCATGGATCGGGTCGCCGCGATGAACGGCATGATCACTTGGTTGGAGTGGCCGCGCAGCAGCTTGTTCACGTACTCGGGCTGCGTGTCGAAGACGTAGAACGAGAATTCGTCGTCGTCGTCGAGGCGCACGCCAAGCTCCTTGAGCTCCGGCTGCGGCACGACCTCGGCCGAGTCGACGTCCATCGCGGCGCCCGCCCCCCCCACCTTCGCTCGACCTTCGGGGTTGGCAGCGGCGGCGCCGGGCGGCTCGGTGCTAGAGCCCGCGCCGTCACCGCTGCTGCGGCGGCGCGCGCGCGCCGGAGGGACGCGCGACTTGGCCGCCGCCTCCATCGCCGCAGCGACCGCGCCTTGGTCGGGGTTGACGACGATCTCGGTGTGGGGCGACTTGCCCTTGAAGAGGGTGCCCTTGCGCGGGTCCGCGCCCGCGAAGATGAAGGCCTTGCCCTTGCCCGCGCCCCTCTCCAGGATCAGGGTGCCCGCCCGCAGCTGCGCCTCGGCGTCCTTCTTCATGAAGCGGCCCACCTCCACCTCGCCCTTTGACCTTGACTTGATCGACCAGAAGACGACGGTGTCGCTCCCGTCGGACCGAGGGAGGCATCCCGCCTCCTTCATGCGCTTGTTCGTGTCCGCCTTGGCCTTGGAGGCCGTGTCCTTGGCCTTCTTCTCGCGGCCGACGCGCCGCTCCTCCTCCGCGGCCGCCCTCTCCGCGGCCGCCTTCTCCTTGGCCGCCTTCTCCGCCGCCTTAGCCACGGCCAGGTCGGCCGCGCGCCAGTCCGCCATCTTCTTGATCTCAGCGAGCGCGATCTCCTTGTTGAGGCGCGGCAGCCGGGCCATGACCTTCAGCATCGTGGCGGACTGGCCCATGATGGACGTCTTGGGCTTGTCCACGGCCAGGTCGTCGTTGTGGACGACGACGACGTGCGTGATGCCGTGGCCCGTGCACAGCATGTAGCCGAGCGCGCAGAGCACCCGCCGCAGCGGGTTGCCGCCCGCGCGGCAGCTAAGCTCGTAGAGCTTCTCGCAGCGCTCCGACCGCGTTGCGTTCGGGTTGTCCTCGGTCCACGCTTCCTTGTCCTCTTTGAACTTCTTCTTGGCCTCCTCGTTCAACCTCGTGAGCTCCGCCTTCTTCTTGGCCAATAATGCAGCCTTCGCCGCCGCCCCCCCCCCTTTCGCCGCCACCGACTCCGCGTCATCGATCTCGCCACCAAGCTGGGCTTGGATGCTGGCGATCGTCTTGAGCGCGTCCATGATCTCGGCAAACTCGTCCTCCGACCACTTGTGCACTTCGGGCACCAGACGCTTCAGACCCGTCACGAGCGCGTGGCCATCGCTGGTGGAGTTCTCCTTTGGCAACCAGTGGGAGATCGAGCTGGGGCCCATGACCTTGTTGTGCACGTCGAGCGCCGCCGTGATGCAGCGCGTGATGCCGGGCGAGTTCTTGAACAGGCTGTTGCGCGTGAAGTCGTCGACGCTACCGATGGCCAGGCCGCTCCCCGAGTGCACGACCACCTTGGGTTCGTGCTTCTCTTGGCGCAAAAGGGCGTGCGGGTGGACCATGTACGACTCGACGGTGAACCCCTCGCCCTCGTACACGCCCAGCGGCATGTCGGAGTAGCTCACGGGCCGGAAGGGAAGCGTCCCCTTCTCCTCGTTCGCGTCCCGCGGGAAGCGGTTTTGGAGCAGCCAGTGCTCGCCAAAGTCGACCTCGTTCGCGCCGAAGCGCACCTTGAGGCGGGTCGGGTCGGGGAGCGGCGCGCCCTTGGCGGCGAGCAGCTCGCGCGTCGGGCAGTTGTGCGGCAGGTATTGGCTCGCGAGCAGCTTGTACGCCTCTTTTCCGCCCACCGTGAGCGCGCCGTTGTCGGGGTCGGTGCAGATCTCGTCGCGCACGTGGAAGAAGTAGTACAGCACCACGTTGCTCGCGCGCATCGCCGTCTTGGACACGCCCTTCAGGTCCGCCAGATTGTCGAGCGTCCCGTGCATCGCGTCGATGAGCCCGTCGCACAGGTCGTGGGGGTGCGGGTCCGTTTCGGCGTTGAGCGCAAAGGGGCTGTCGTCCAGCAGGTCCTCCATCGTCCCCGCGACGAATTGCAGTTGCATCTTCTCCTTGTACTCCTTCGCGCTCTTCGGCACATAGGCGCCGTAGCCGCAGGAGGAGGCCATGAAGGGCACCTTGGCGTCCGAGCGGCCGTCGGGGTAGATCAGCAGGTCGCCTTGGGCGGTGGCGCGCGTGCCCGGGTCGTTGAATTTTTTGGCGTATTGCGCGTTGGCGTGCGTGCCGAAGCGTTGCCACTTGACGTCGCACGGGTAGAGCTTCGCCATCGGGTCGGAGGGGTCGCGCGCGGTGCGGCGGATCAGAAGGCATTGGCCCGAGTAGTCGGGCTTGCCCAGGCCGATGGTCGCGTTGGAGGTGCCCATGCCGTGCACCGACGCGAGGTGGGAGCGGCTCGCGTCCTTCTTGGGGTTGACGCGGCGCAGGCAGTTCTTCCACATCTCGAGGTCGAACTTGGTCTCCGTTGCGTACACCAGCATGTGGCCGCGCTGTTCCGCCTCGCCCGCCTTGCGCGTCGTGATGGGCTTCGTGTACGCGAGCACGCCAACTTGCGTCGGACCGCCGTCGTGGCGCGTGGCGTGCGCGATGCCGTTGGCGTTGTCGGCGATCTCCTTGAACGCCGAGTACGGCGTGATCTCTTCGTATTGCGCCTCGACGGTGTTGTCGCCGAGGGTGACGGGCTGCATCAAGCAGCTGGGGCGCGAGTTGTCGCCCATGGGTGCCGACGCGTCCTGTGCCACGGACACGGTTTGTGTCGGGTCAGCCGGTTGCGTGGGAGGGGGAAGGGCGGAAGGGGTGTTACAAAGTGTGTAACGCGCGACTCGGGGCTGTTCGGAACGCGAGAATCGGCTCGCGGTGGGCGCAAGGGCGCGGACGCACTTGGGTGCTGGCGCTCGCGTTGTTGCCCCTCTCTCGCGCAAAAGATGCAAAGTGATTTGTGTAACGAACCATTTTTTCTTACGCGATTACACAACACGCGTGGACGACCGACGGGATACACCGCGCGCACAACGTTCCTTCGCCACGCGTTGCCCGCCACGCGGCCGCCATCTTGAGGATCTCGGTAGAGCTCTCCGGGCCAAGCGGGTGGTGGTAGGAGCGGGCTAGGCTCAGTGGTTGATCAGGCCACTCCCCCTGCTTAGCTTCGTCCCTGTACGGGCCGTCTGCTTGGCCGCCGTCGAGATCCTTGGCGTTTCCCTGCCCAATCCACCCCACCCTGCCCCAACCCCCAACCCCCCCCCGCCCCTCGCGAAGTAGCATTGTTATGCAACAAAACACGGCACAGCACAAACTACCACACGACCTATCACACGAACCACGCGTCCGCCGCGGCGCTCAAATGAGCGATCCGGCGGCCCCCAACCGCGCCGCCGCGCGCTCGGCGCGGCTCTTGCGCGGCGGCTCGTCCTCCAACTCCGGCTCCGCGCGCTTCTCGTGCACGCGCTTCTTGCCCGCCAACTTGACCCTCACCGCGTCCTTGGGGTCGTCCACCTCCACCACCTCCGCCTCGGCCGGCTCGAGCTTCTCGAGCTGGGCCTTGGTGATGTGGATGGTGGGCTTGAAGGTGGACTCGATCACGCCAATCGAGAACTTGGGAATCGCTTGGCTCTTCCGGTCGGTCACCGCGTCGTGCGGCACGATGTACCCGGCGCGCTCGAGCTTGCCCTTCTCGGCGTCCGCCTCCGCCTTCTCCTTCTTGGCGCCCAGGGTCAGCATTTGGTTGAAGCCGCGCCCCTCCTTCCAGTTCTCGCGCCGCTCCGCCGCCTTGTCCGCGCGCTCGGCGCGCTTGTCCGCGCGCACCTTGTTGGCGTCGGCCCTCTTCTTGATCAGCAGGCCCGCCTTCTCCGCCCGCGCCTCGAGCCGGCCCGTGTACACCTTCCGCAGCGCCTTCCACTTGAGGCGCGTCGCCTCTTGCTTGGCGGCGGTGGCGGCGTTCACGTAGTTGTACGACTTGAAGAACTCGTACGCCGTCAGGCGCGACAGCTGCCCGTCGGTCAGGCGGCGGCCCGCGGGCTTGACCCTCAGGGTCTTGGGCGCCTCGATGGCCGCCATGAGGGCCGGCGCGGAGGCGGACGGGGGCGGCCCGCCCAAGGGCGGGACCACCGCCACGCTCTCCGCCGTCGCCATCGCCGCCGCAAACGCCGCGTCCCACTCGGCCTCCTCCGCCGCCGTCGCCTTCGCGTCGGCGCACAGCGCGTCGGCCTCCGCCTCGTTGAGCCCAAAGTCCTCGGGGACCTCGGCGTCGTCGTCCTCCTCGGGGACCTCGGCGTCGTCCTCCTCCTCGTCGAGCGCGTCGTCGAGGGCCGCTTGCAGCTCCGCGATCGACGCGCTCGAGAGCGAGGGCGAGTCGCAGGCGCGCGCCGGGTCGTGCGCCGGACCGGGGTCCGTCAGCTCGTTCTTGGCCAGCGTGAGTTGGTGCAGCGACTCCACCGCGTCCCGGTAGAGCGGCGTGTCCACTTGGTCGTGCTCGACGAGTTGCTCGATGAAGCTCTTCTTCTTGGCGATCTTCACCAGCAGCTCCTCGAGCGGCGAGTGGGCCAGCAAGGGCGCCAGCACATCGAGCTCCGCCGAGGACACCACCGGCGTGAGCGGCGGTGGCGGCGGCAGCGCGGACGACGAGGCCGCCGGCGCGGGCGCGGCCTTGCGCGCCGCCCGGACCTTGCCGGCGTTCGGGTGGAACGGCCCGACGCCGCACGACACCAAGCCCCCCTCGGGCTCCAGGGTGTCGCCGTCCTCGTCCACTCGGCACCCGCGGTCCGCGTACCATTGGATCTCCTCGGGGGTCAGCTTGCGCATGGAGGCGTCAAAGGGAGGCACGACGAAGGAGGGGCGCGACGGAGCGGGCGCGGCCGCCGCCACGGGCGCGGCCACGGGCGCGGGCGCGGGCGCCGATGAAGACTCGCCAGCCTCGGCAGCCCGCTCGTCGCCAGCGCGGACGTCGGCCATGGGGTCCGTCTCCGCGCCGACGCTCTCCGGGTTGGTCGGGTTGCGCGCGACCTTGGCCGCCTTCCTTTCCAGCATCTTGCGCGCGCGCTTGCGGTGGCGTTGCTCGGCCGAGGGCTGGGCACCCGCCGCCGCCATGGCCGCGGCCACGGCCGGGTCCGCCTCCGCCTCCGACTCCGACTCGTCGTCCCCCGTGTCCGTCTCGGACATGGGCTGGGTGACGATCAGCCCGCCCGCCGCCTTGCCGAGCGCCACGTACTTGGGCGACAAGTTGGCGCCCGCGCGTTGCGAGAGGATGAGCCCCGGCTTGCGCATCTTGAGCACGTGCGCGTTGAGGCCCTCGCCGTCCCACACCTTCGCCTTGATGAGCAGCTTGTGCACCACGAGCAGCTTCTCGTAGCGCATGTGCGGCGTCTTGCCAAGGGAGTCGACGCGCGTGGAGCGGCGGCGGACGTCGTTGAGGAGGCGAGCGGCCTCGCGCTCCGCCTTGCCCCGGACGCCGGTGGCCGAGAACGTCGACTCGTCGGTGACGCGCGTTTCGCTCGCGTATTGGGCCAGGTGCTCGTAGAGCCCCTTGAGCGTCACGAAGCTTTGCAGCTCCTTGGTGGCGACCGCAAAGCCGGACTCGCGCCGCGCCACGAGTTGCAGCGTGATCGCGATCGTCCAGATCAGCGGGTTGCCCTTGTTCGTCTCGTCGCAACCGCCCTTGCCCCACTCCACGCAGATCGCGCGCAGCGCGACCTTGGCCGTGTCCACCTCCGGTCGCCAGAGCCAGAAGCCGCCAGGCCGCCCGCCCTCGCCGTCCTCGAGGAAGGGAAGGAACATTTGGCATTGGTTGTACCGGTTGTTGGCGGTCCACACGACCTCCTCGCTTTGGCCGGGGAGGTCGTGCGCCACGATCGTCACCAGCTCCCGCCGCCGCAGCTCGGCGTCCTCCTCGGCAAAGACCTTGGCCGCCGCCGCCTCGGGCGAGTCGTCGTCAAAGACGCGCGGCATGTGGCTTTCGACCGTGAAGTTGTTGTGCACGATGCCGCACCGGCTCCCGCAGAACTCGCCCGGGTTCTTAGGGTTGCCGCTTTGCTCGAGCACGCACTTCGGGTGCCGGCACCCCTTGGTGCACTTCTTCGAAACAGGCCTCCACTTGGGCACGCCGCCCTCCCACGTCACCAAATCCTTTCCGTCTTCCGCGTCGATCCCCGTGAACGGGCGCGGGCTGTGCCCGTTCTCGCACCGCGCCGCCGCGATCGCCCACGGGCGTGCCCGCTCATTCTCCTCGATATTCTTGATCGTCGCGATGATACTCATCGCGCGAGCCATCGGTATCACAAGCGCTTGGTTTGTGTCCTCCTGGTTAGGGGTACAAGTTGCAGAGCCCTTCACCAAGGAGGCGTTACAATCATGGAAATTGTAACCGCGCCGGCGCCTGTCCGGAACGCAACCGGAGCCCCCCCCCTTAGGCCCCCCCACCCTCCTGTTCGGAACGCCACTGTCGGCGTGGGGGGGAAGCAGCGTACCTTAACACCCTAGGGAGGCCGCTCCCCTCTTCCTTACCCTTATAGGGCCCCAAGGCGGGGTTGGCGGGAAGGCGTGTTCGGAACGCCACGGTCGGCGTGGGGGGGGAAGCAGCGTACAG
>Ga0209603_1001458_pt1 | contig 24446 bp, 10 predicted proteins | sample COGITO_mtgs_1206_FD_184812 | JGI IMG/M metagenome (GOLD analysis project Ga0209603, IMG submission 184812) | Pelagic marine microbial communities from North Sea - COGITO_mtgs_120607 (SPAdes) (version 2) | ecosystem: Environmental > Aquatic > Marine > Epipelagic ... | reverse complement strand
CCGATACCGCCAGGACATTATTGTCGTATCGCGGTGCTATGATGAAGCATCACCTCAACGGTGGGGTTAGAAAAGGAGCTTTTTCTCAAGAAGAAGCAGATAAACGTTTTGCCACTTGGTTGGAAGATAAACAGGCTAAAATTCAATCAAAAATCGATGGTTTGGACCAAGTCAAGGCCAAGGATTTAGCCAATCGTTTGGAAGCTGAAAAAGCGGTTAATCAAAAAAGAATAGCTGATCTTGTAGCAGAACCAGAAGCTGAAGCTACAGCTGAGGAAGCTGAAGGAGAAGCTGCTCAGGCCGATGAAGCAGTTGCAGAAACTACAACTGAGGAAGCTGCAACTCCCAAGGCTGAAGCTACTCAAGAAGAAACTGCTGCTGTTGAAGAAGCCAAAGTTGAGGAAACTCCTGCAGAGGAAACTCCTGCAGAGGAAACCAAAGCGGAAGTAGCTGTTGAGGAAGCTCCTGCAGAAGAACCCAAAGCAGAAGTAGCTGCCGAGGAGTCTCCCGCAGAAGAAACTAAAAGTGAAGACACCACTACCGAAGAAGAGGAATCCAAAGAATAATCACCTCTCCTCCATCTCATCATGCTAAAAGAAGACTGCTTCTTTTTAGGAACCATTGTTGGAAAGTACAGTTTTAAAGGTGAAGTCCTTGCAAAACTGGACACTGATAATCCTGATCAATATATGGAAATCAATTCGGTTTTAATTGATACTTCACTTGGGCTCGTGCCCCATTTTATTGACCGTAGCCAACTACACAAGTCATCATTAATGAGGGTGAAATTTGAAGGAATCGATTCTGAAAGTGAGGCAGAAGCGTTGCTTAAAAAAGATTTATTCCTTCCTTTGGACATGCTTCCCCCTCTAAAAGGAAATCAATTTTATTATCACGAAGTCACTGGCTTCTCTGCCATTGATCAATTTGAAATCAATATTGGTACGATCAAAACGGTGAATGATTCCGGTCCTCAACCCCTATTTGTGATTGATGCCAACGGTAGCGAAATTTTAATCCCTGTTCATGATGATTTTATCAAGGAACTGGACAGGAAGGAACAAAAAATCCATCTCGATCTACCCGATGGCTTGTTGGATATTTTCAAATAGCCACTAAAAGTCTATCACAAAACCAAAAGAGGGAATCGGGATATTATTATTTTCTTCGGTATTCACTTTAACCAATGACTGTGGTAAAATCAAATTACCTTCTTCGGTTCTATTAAGTCCATATTCATCTGGTCTTGGAACCGCTTGTGCCAAGAAATTTTGAATTTCAAAATAGAAATTAAAAGAATAGCGTTTAAAATTCCATTTTTTATCAAATCGTATGTCTGCCAAATTGAAAGGATCCAACTTTACATTCCCCAATTGATTGTAGTCCAAAACTACTTCGGGATAGGCGCTTAAGGTTGCGTTTTGATTCACTGGTACATAGGGTGTTTTTCCCGAGAAGCGCCATCGAGCACTGATTTCCCAGTTTTTCTTCAGTTTATATCCCCCTGAAAAAGAGATCAAGTGTCGGCTGTCCCAAACCGAAGGTAAATAGTTTCCTATTGCCGTGGTAAATTGACTATGAAAATAGGTGTAAGCAAAAACTCCATAGAAATTTTTGGATAACTTTTGTTGGTATAAGGCCTCTACTCCGTAACTTTTGCCCCTACCATCACTACTAATCGCCTCATTTCCCAACACCTCAAAACCACCTCCTTTATTGGCTAAAGAAACACCATCAATCAAAGAAATAGGATATTGACTGTATTTTTTATAAAACCCTTCGAGTGTAATTCTGGAAGCATTTCCCGGCGCATACTCTAGACCCATCACAAGATGATCACTACGGGTATATTTGGCTTTTTGGTTGACAAATGTTCGTAAGCTATTTTGAAAGCCCAGCATAGTATAGGTTGGTATTTTATAATATCTTCCAACAGAGGCATTAATTTTCCACGATTGATCTTGGGTCAAATTATACGTTAAAGCAATTCGAGGTGAAAAATTATCCATCAAACCAGATCCCTCTGAGAAACTGTCGGCATCGACCCGAAAACCAAAAGAAAGACCCAAGTTGTCATTATAAAATTTACGCTCGGCTTTGGCAAAAAAACCATATTTAATAAAATCAATTCCTGTACTATAGTCAAGGTTATAAAGTATACTTTGGGTGTCATTTCCATAGTCGGAATATTGAATATTGGTTCCAGCAGCCAGCTTCCAAAGATCTAGATAATGTTGGGTCTGATAACGGAGTTTGGTCTCCTGCTCGTATGAATCATTTTCAAATATCACTCCTGTTTTTTCCGCATTGTCTTGATAACGAGAAAAGATATTTTGCAACCTATTGGTACTTATTGAGGTGATCATTGAGCCTTTTCCGTTTTTATATTTTCTTTTCCAAGACACCCCTACTGTTGTTGTTTTTTGTTGAATAATAGGGACCTGCTCAATAGTGGCTTGTTGTTCTGCATCAAAGTCGTCTGGCGCTTTTACGGAGAAGTCGTCAATGGTACCCAATCCCAAAAACACGATTGTATTGTAGGGGTCAATTTCATGGTTTATTTTCCACTGATAATCCCAATAATCGGGCCGAATGGGCAAACCAATTAATTCAAATAAAAATTGCAAATAGCTTCTCCTTACTGAAAACAGCATGGTGGTCTTACCAGGTTGTTCTTTGTCTTTTCTGAATAAGGGTCCTTCTAATGTTAAGGCCGCTTCACTCGCGCCAAATCTAAAATTGCCTCCAAAACGGTTGGGATTTCCTTCTCTTTGTTCGAAGGATAAAACCCCAGACAAGGGATTGTCAAATTCCGCTCCAAAAGCAGAACTTGAAAGAGTTACTTCTCTAATAAATGACACATTGAGCATTCCTACTGGACCCCCAGCACTCCCTTGTGTACTGAAATGGTTGATGTTAGGAATTTCAATACCGTCCAGATAATAAACAGATTCATTGGGAGCCCCCCCCCGGATGATGATGTCATTTCTGAATCCCCCGATCGAAGGAGAGATTCCAGGCATACTCTGGATAACCTTAGTGATGTCATTATTTCCTCCAGGATAGGTTTCAATTTCTACAGCAGAAAAAGTCTGAGTGGATAGTGGGGTTTCGACCGAGGTTCTAAAAGGACTTTGGAACACCACAATCTCCTCCAATTCGTTGGCAGATTCTTCCAGTAAAATTTGTAATGGAGGTGTTCCAAAAGTTTTGACGATGACGTTGTAAATTGTTTGTGATTGGTATCCTAAATGACTTATGATCAAATTATAGGTCTGGGTAGGCACATCCCTAAAAGTAAAATATCCCCCTTCGTCTGTTGCTACGCCCAAGACAGTTCCTTCAAGTAAAACTGTAACGCCTTGAATTGGAAGCTGGGATTGCTCATCTAAGATTCTACCGCTGAGTTGTCCTGCGTTTTGGGCAGTCAACAGAGAAGCATTCATCAATAATATTAATAAAAGGTAGAATTTTTGCATCGCTTTTTTTACAAAAATAATCCAAACACTTGTACAATTTTAATTTTTGTTTAATAATTTTTTAAAAAGTTTAAACTAAAGTGATTATATTTGAGCAACATAAATTTAATCATCGTGGAAAATAAAAGAAGAGATTTTTTAAAAACAGCTTGTGCCCCTGTCGTTTTTTCAATGTTTGGCATCACAATGCTTGAAGCTTGTAGCTCGGGAGACGATGATGATTTAGTAATGGATACAGCAAATAACAGTGGCGATGATGATTCCTCTGAAGGCAGTAGTATAAGTATAGACCTGAGCAGTTCTGATTTTTCAGATGTATCTGAAATAGGGGGTTGGATGAATTATACTGGGGGAAAAATGTTATTGTTGAGAATTAGTGAAACTGAAATAAGGGCTTTTAGTAATGTTTGTCCTCACGCAGGAGCCAACAACCAGTGGAGCCATGCCAATTCAAAATTTGTTTGTGGAAACCACAACCGATCTTTTAATGATGATTGTTCGGGTTCGGGTCTGCAAATGACATGCTACACCACCACTATTGAAGGGAATACACTGACCGTGACCCGCTAGTTGAAAAACTTCTTCTTGTTTTTCTTTTCTTTTTTTTCTCTTTTGGGTTTCTTTTTAGCGAGAGCTTCCTCTTCTTGTAATTTTTTTTCCTCGTTTTTTAAATCGAATTCAGATCTGTATTCATCGAGTTCAGAGGAATTAATTTGTTCCTGATCTGGAGCTTGAAGTGCGACATCATCAACCGTAAAATTAGCTTTATTGGTTTGCTTCCTCATGATTTCCTTGGCGGCTTTGAGATTGTAATACACACCAGGGTCAATCATTTTGTTTGCGACATAGTTTTCTTTTTTAGCTTTGTCCCAACGTACAAAAACAAATCCTCCATTGATGCTGTCCAATTTTACTCTAAACACACGGGCCCGGTTGGGCAGGGTCTGATAAATTTGAATATTTTCAGGAACATAGCCAGCGATATCCAACAAATCTTGAACAAAAAACCGCTGTCCTTCTGCAGACGGATCATTAATCGGCTCCAAATATTCCTCATACTCTTGACTAAAGAGTTGGATGAAAGTCCCCATAAAAAACAACAAGAGAAGCAAACGGTTCATAGACATGGTATCAGTGATAAATTTTGATTTGCAACATCACATTTCTCCCCATTTCGTCGGCGTAAAAGCGCAATCGATTGAGATAGTTTCTGTAGGATGAGTTAAAGATATTGTCAAATATAAGAGATAAATTTATATTGTTAGAGAAAAATGGATAAGGGCCCCAGTGAAACTCAGCCCCAAAAAGATGATAACTTCTTGGAGGGGTACTTATGTCAACAAGCTTATTCAATCTCACTCCATTTTCAACAACAGAAGTTTCAAAATTATGATTTGGAAATTGATTTTGACGTAAAATACTTTTACTTGAAATAGTCATAAATAATGATTTCAATTTTGGGATTGAAAATTGAATATAATTAGATGATGTAAAAGGAGGTATATTAATTAAAGGGGTTTTACTTAATTTTTCAAATCCTTCAATCCAGGAAGAACTGTTTCTAATTTTAATCGTATTGTTAAAATCAAAAGAAAAGTCTAAATCCATCCCCCTTATTGTTGAACTTACTGCTCTATACTCCCAAACCGGGAAAGAACCTCTTATAGTGTATTCAATACCAGTAGGCTCAATAATAATATAATTTTGACCATTAACAAGATACGGGCTAATGTTGTATGTGAAATTCCCAATCTCTTTTTCAAAATTTACTACGACTTTTTGTGTTACTTCATTTCTTAAAAAAGGGTTTCCATACTCAATAGTCGCCAGTGAATGATGAAGTCCATCACTAAACATTTCTGCAATGTCGGGTGCACGTTCGGTATGGAACAAATTTAAACTTAAATTTAACCTCTCTGATAGAGCAAATTTTACTCCAGTATTCATGGAAAGGTTGTTAAAAATTAACCTTTGCTCAACCAGCTTTTGGCTTAAAACTTCATTAATCACAAAATCACCTAGCTTGTCTTGATAATTTTCTTCATTCCATCGCTTATTCTTATAGTATTTTTTTATGTGATTGTTTTGATGACTAAAACGGAATCCAAATGCGAGACTAAAATTATTCGATGGAGTTAAACTTGCAGTAGAATATGTTCCTAATTCAGTTTTAAGATAGTCAGGTATTAATCTTCTTGTTCCTGTCTCTGGGTCAGAATAGTTATCCTGAATTTGAAAAAAGACACCTGAATCTAGCGACCAATTTGATTTCTCCCATTGATAGTTAGAAAGTAAATCATGAGTATTTAATGTTAGATCAATGGCGGGCTTGTTTTTTAATTCCCCCCTTCTGACATCATACTCCCTTCTATTGTTTCTTTGCCAACTGTATTTAGCATTTAATTTCCCATTTGACTTATCCCTTTTGGAGTATTGAACACCTATTGTATAATGTTTATTTACTTGTTTTGGTAGATCTATTTCATGATCAAAGGGCTTAATAATTATTGGTTTAGTTGACTCAATTGCATAAACTAAATCGTTAACATTTCCTATATGGGAACTTCTTAGTATACCAATTTCTTGACTGAAATAACTGAAATTTGTTTTCCATTGGCTAAGAATTTTATTTTTTCCAAATGTTAATGAGATATTATTCTCGTCAGTACCAGAATTTGAAAGCACATATTCTGGAGCAGAAAAATCACCATATCTCTTTACCAATGCTTGAGCTTTAAAATAATTTCCACTATTGTAAGACTTTATCCATGAACTAACAATATTTAAACCACGTCCATTGGTAGATCCACTTAAAATTGATTTCCCATACAATGAGTCATTAATCTTTGGAAGGGTATTTTCAAGAACTATAATTCCGCCTGGAGTATCGCCAGAATATTTCAACACCCCAGCTCCCTTAATCAAACGAATTTCTTCAAAAGCATTTAGGTCAACATTGGGAGCATGATCTTGTCCCCATTGTTGATTTTCTATCTGTACACCATCATAAATGATACCCACACGACTCCCAAACATACCATGAATCATGGGTTTAGAAATCACATTTCCTGTAGTCAATATATTAACTCCACTAATTTGCTCTAAGGCATTCGCCAACCCCTTTCCACTATACTTATCTTTTTGCAACGATGATAATGAATAGGCACTAGCTGTGGATAAAAGATCTTTTATTTTACTGTCCTCTATAATTACCTCATCAAGAGATTCTATGTGATGTTCTACATAAAATTTTTTAAAAACCGATCTGTTTATATCTAGTTCCAGATATAAATCTTGACAGTTGAGGTGAGAAATTTTTAATTTGATTTTTCCTGAACATTGATTTTTAAGTTTAAAAAAACCATTATAATCTGAAAAAACAGTTTGATTACTATCAAGAACTTGGACAACTGCTAAACTAATTGGGGAGTTATCATGTAAATCTAAAATTTGACCCTCAAATTGCAAATCACACTTTTGGCAGTAACAAAAACTGGCGGCCAGCAGTGAAACGCTAGCCGCAGTTTTTTTTAAACTATAACAGTTTAAGCATCTATAATTTTGAGATTTTAGATTAAATAGCTCAGCAATAAATCTAAAAAGACTAATCATTCAACATGAACCTCAAAATCAATTTCAAAATCAGTTGCACCACCAAAATCTGTCCTTGTAGTTCCAGTTTTTTGGGTGGGTTCGTGAATAAGGTAACCTACAACATCACCCGAGGTTTCTCCAGTTGTTGTCCAAGTAGTTTTAATATATAATGAATTCCCATCACTATCGACGGTGTCGTCAGAGGCAGGTGCAATTGAAAAACCACTTAATTCATCGGTAATTGCGTAAAAAACTTGATGTTCATCCTTCTCCTCAATGATTTCTTGAGTAATATTTTCAATATTATTAGGATCAGTGTCGTTATAAGTAAACATTGATACGTTGTAACTTGAATTAGCCTCTAATTCAATCTCAGTATGTTCTCCGTCATGATTGTCATGATCATCATCTTCTTCTTCTTCATGATCATCATGATCATGACCCTCAACTTCAAAATTATATTTGATAGTCTCAGATGAACCTACTTTACTTACTTCTAGAGTAACCAAAGTGATTACTTCTTCTTCATGGGCAGGTTCGGGATCTTCGTCTTTAGAACAAGCGAAAATTAAAGTAAATAAAAATAGGGCAATTATGGGTTTGATAAAAATATTATTAAACATGATTTTGATTTTTAAAATGATACGAAATCAATCCACCCCAATGGGTGAGCGAGAAAAAATACGGGTAAAATCAAGTATTAGGTGGCCCCCGAAGAGTATCTATCGCATCAATGGAAAAAGAATATCCCAGGTAGAAGAATGTATACTTCTTTTGCTGAGAGGTCGAAACCAAAATACACTCAGCCTCATGGGAAATTTCAATACTGGTCGCAAAATGATAGTCCAGTACATCACAATCCAGATCAATTTCATGAAGGTGAGTTTCAGAAATTTCACAAGTTTTGTGATTATGACCTTCAAAAAGATGGTAAAAAGAGCCCCAATAGGGTAACATCAAAATTCCCGTCAGGAGAGAAGATAGTATTATTTTATTCACATTTAGTGACATACTCTTTTTAAAGATAAGTAGGTGCAAAGATAAGGGTTAATCTTTAATTTAGCATCTTTGCTTATTACATTAAAAATATGAAATCAAAACATATTTCTTTCATAATTATCAGCTGGATGGCACTTTTGGTTGCATGCGAATCTTCACCCTCCAAAAAAATCAAAAAAGATATAACTCCAACCGAACTACCCAAAGGAATGGTTTGGATCCCCGAAGGCCAATTTTTGATGGGCAGTGAAGGGCCTCAGGCACGTCCCGATGAAGGGCCAGTACATACCGTAAAAGTAAATGGTTTTTGGATCGACCAAACCGAAGTAACCAATGCTCAATTTGCCTCTTTTGTAGAAGCTACGGGCTACATTACAACCGCCGAAAAATCGGTGGACTGGGAAGAAATGAAAAAACAACTCCCTCCTGGAACGCCCAAGCCACATGATTCTCTTTTACAAGCTGCTTCTTTGACCTTTAAAAGCACCAATGGTCCAGTAGACCTAAACAACTATGCTGCTTGGTGGGAATGGAAACCCAAGGCCAACTGGCGTCAGCCCAGAGGAAAAGGAAATTCAATAGAGGGGAAAGAAGATCATCCTGTTGTACATGTATCTTGGGATGATGCCAATGCATATGCCCAATGGGCAGGCAAGCGACTTCCTACAGAAGCGGAATGGGAATGGGCAGCTCGGGGAGGACTAAAGGACAAAAAGTATCCTTGGGGGGATGAGGACATCGCCGAAGGAAATGCAAAAGCCAACAGTTGGGAAGGTTCTTTTCCCTATGATAATATCAATAAAGATTTGTTTTTTTATTCTGCTCCTGTCAAATCTTTTGAAGCCAATGGATACGGTCTATATGACATGGCTGGAAATGTCTGGGAATGGTGTTCCGATTGGTACCATTATGATTATTATAAAACCTTGGAAAACAAAACAACGAGTAACCCTCAAGGACCTGGTGAGAGCTACGATCCCTTCAACCCTTACATAGCTCAAAGAATCATCAGAGGAGGCTCTTTTTTATGTAATGACACCTATTGCTCGGGTTATCGGGTGGCTTCAAAAATGAAATCCTCTCCAGATACAGGATCTCAACACACGGGCTTTAGGTGTGTAAAGAATAATTAGATATTTCCTTTTTTCATTTCTTCAATAGCATGGTGAGCCGCCCTAGCCGTCAAGGCCATATAAGTAAGGGATGGGTTTTGTGTTGAAGTAGAGGTCATACAAGCACCATCGGTTACAAATACATTGGAACAGTGATGCATTTGATTCCATTTGTTAAGCAAGGAAGTTTTGGGATCATGGCCCATTCGAACCCCTCCCATTTCGTGAATATCATTTCCAGGGACACGACCATTATCATTGGTTTTGATATTGGTAAAGCCTGCCTTGGTGTACATTTCTGAGAATTCATCGAAGAAGTCCTGAAGCATTTTTTCGTCATTATCATCATAATCTACATCAATTTTCAGTTGGGGAATTCCCCATGGATCAACCAAATTTTCATCGAGACTCACTTGATTGCTCTCCTTGGGTAGGGTCTCTCCCATCATATGGGAATTGACGTTCCAAACATCGCTCTCTTTTGCATTCAAGAGATTGTTATGTAAGTCCTCGCCCATCGCCATAGTATCGTACTCCATAGGTTTGCTAGCTCCAAAACCTGCGGCATAGCCCCTGAGGAAGTCCGTTTCCTGGCGGTAAACATTCCTAAATCGGGGGACATAGGCAGAGGTGGGTTTATGCCCATCTACCCGTTTATCTTTATGTCCTTCGTGCGTTGCGGTAATAACCCCCCTATAATTGTGAAAGGCTATGTATTTTCCGAGTAATCCATTGTCATTTCCCAAGCCGTTGGGGAAACGATCAGAAATGGAATTCATCAAAATTAAATTCGTGTTTAAAGTAGAGGCATTTAGGAAAATGACTTTGGCAAAATATTCTGAAACGGTTTTGGTATGTGCATCAATCACCCTAACACCTATAGCTTTTTTCTGTTCTTCATCATAAATAATGGAATGGACAACACTGTCGGTTTTTAGGGTCAAATTACCTGTTTTCATCGCCCATGGAATCAGGGTAGAATTGGCATTAAAATAGCCTCCAAACGGACAACCCCTTTGGCAAATATTTCGACTCGCACAAAGTCCTCTTCCCTGTTCTATATAAATGGGTTTACTTTCGGTAAGGTGAGCACATCTTCCATAGATTACATGTCGGTCGATATAATGCTTCTTCATCTGGTCACTGAAGTAATCCTCTACACAATTGGTGCCAAAGGGCCTGAGAAAATCTCCATCGGGAAGTATATCCAAACCATCCTTGTTTCCACTAACTCCCACAAATTTTTCTACATAGGTGTACCAAGGGTCTAGATCATTATATCTGATGGGCCAATCTACCGCAAAACCATCACGAGCAGGTCCTTCAAAATCGAGATTACTCCAACGTTGTACTTGGCGAGCCCACATGATAGACTTCCCCCCTACTTGGTAACCGCGTATCCATTGAAAAGGCTTGGATTGCACATAGGGGTGTTCTGCGTCTTTGACAAAAAAATGCATGGCATCTTCTCTAAAAGCATAGCAACTGTGGGCTATGGGATTTTCCTCACGAATCTTGGCAGGAACATCTCCTCGGTGTTTGAATTCCCATGGCTGCATATTGGTAGTTGGGTAGTCTTTTAAATGTTCAACATTTCTACCTCGATCCAACAATAATGTATTAAAGCCTTGCTCGCAAAATTCTTTGGCGGCCCATCCTCCAGACATACCCGCTCCAATGACAATGGTATCGAATTGATTTTCTTTGATCATGTTTTTATGATTTTACGGGAACACATCCCAAATGACGATTGGGGATAAATTCGTAGTTGAAAAATTCGGTCATATAGCGTTCTGATGTCATAAAATGACGAAGGGACCATTGTCGGTTTTTTTTCATAAAATACCCCAATTCCCCCGGATGCCCCAAAGCTCTTTGAATGGTGTAATTTTGAGTATTAAAATCCAGATTTTCATAGGGTTCCAAAAAAGTCTGTTCGATCAAACCTTTAAATATTGCTAAACCCTTCTTGTAAAAGTCAAGCTCTTCGGATGTCAGAGCCCCTTCAATTTGATTTAACATAAATTCCATCCGGGTCTCGGGAGTAGGAAATATTGTACTTTTTGAAGGTACTATAGCTTCGGTCAGCAAACCCAAAAGATTTTGGTCTTTTTCTGCCAAAATGGGAGGAGGTGGGGGAGTCAAGGTGCATTGACTTATCAGACCAAGACCACTTACACCCATTGCAATGGTTTGAATTGCTTTTCTTCTTTTCATAAATCAAATATACGTATTCAAAAATATTTATATTAAAAAAACAGATGTAGGATTTCTGAATTTAAATAGAAAAAAACTGTAAATAAATCATCTTGAAAACTATGGCTAAACTATTAAATTAGGTCAACGTACTCAATTAAAATACGAATTTTATTACATTTACATTGGGATTTAACAATAATCCAAACAACAAAATTTTTATTTACTATATTATATTAATTTGAATTACCCATTGAAGTTGATTTTGATATTATTGTTGGCCATGAAATCTTATGGTTTCAACAATGAAGAAAATCTTTTTCTAGTTGCACCTACCATCAATAATATTAATCCTACAGAGTATTGTTATAATAACCCCCAAAATATTACCATATCAGGGACCAATCTGGCCAGCGTAACTACAGTATACATTGGGACAACAAATATTCCAGATATTACGGTTTCCAATACTACCATAATTATCAACTCTATTCCTGTAGGCACTCCTAGTGGACTTATTAGAGTAGTAGCTCCTGATGGTGATGACCAATCTGTCGCCATTTTTGATATTAGTAATCTTCCAAATACGCCTGGGTCTATTTCGGGTAATAGTCAACTTTGTAGAGGATCTACAGAATACAATTTCTCGGTTGATCCAGTGAGTGGAGCCGATGCTTATGTTTGGACTTTTAGTCCAAATATTTCAGCCGATGTAGTCTATGGTGGAAATCCTACCAATGAAAGAACCCTTCGATTTAGTGTCCCCAACACCGTAGCATTAGGAGATTATACCTTAAGTGTGTATGCCCAAAATTCTTGTGGAGATGGAAGCAGTAGTTCACTAAAATCATTTAATGTAGGGCAATTACCCGATGATGCAGGGGTGATTACCGAAGCGTCCAACGCCTTGAGCATTTGTGCCGATGGTGTAGGTTCCATTCAACTTAGCGTTCCTGCGATTAATGGTGCAGACTCCTACATTTGGGAAAATTACGCTGGATTTACTCCTGTAGGCGCAACCGATGAAAGGATTATAACACTTCGAATTAATGCCAATGCCTCATCGGGAGATAGAAATATCAGTGTAAAAGCCAATAATGATTGTGGTGATGGGGGTTCAGCGACCTACACCATTGGTGTTAATTCTCTTCCTAACTTTTCTTTGGGAGGAAGTGAAACCGTTTGTTTAGGAGAATCCACTACCATTGGAGAAGATATTGGAGGAGATTTTAGCTATTCGTGGACGGCATCACCCGATCACGCTTTCAACAAAACCATAGCAGAACCATCTGTCAGTCCATCACAAAGCACTTCTTATACCCTTACAATTACAAATAATTCGACAGGCTGTTCTTCTTCAGAAAATATTCAAGTGTTTGTTAACCTACTACCAACGGTTAATTCTGGTGGCGACCAAACAATATGTTTGGGAGAGACTGTTACATTAGGAGCTGCTTCTCAAGCTGGTTTTAGCTATCAATGGTCTTATGGAGCTACTGTTGTAAATTCTTCTTCTATTGATGTTAGTCCTCTGGTAGATACAGATTACACCTTAACGGTAACCAACAACAATACCAATTGCTCCCAGAGTGAATCCATTCGAGTAACTGTAGATTCTGTTCCTACAATTTTTGCAGGGAATGATGGAACGGTTTGTAACAACTCAGTAATTAATTTAAACGGTTCATACTCCAATGTAGTAAGCACCAGCATCAGCTGGAGCGGTGGAAACGGAGGAAGTTTTGCAGTAGACTTTTCCTCATACAGCCCCAGTGCGGCTGACATCGCCAATGGATCCGTAACCCTATCAATCAACGGTCAAGGAGCAGGAGCTTGTGACAATGCCGTGACCGACGATGTAACTTTTACATTTCAATCGCTTCCCACTGCAAGCATAAATGCTGTTGACAGTATTTGTGAGGGAGATGCCCTTACTTTGGTTGCTGACACTACCTTTAGCGATAACGTAACTTGGATCTTTCCAGGATCTTCTGAAAATCGTTTGAGTGGGGAAGCTTATGTCTATACCCCCACAGCAAATGATATTACGGCAGGACAAGTAACCGTTGAGTTAAGAGCCCTACCCATTGCACCTTGCGCCGATCCCAGTGATACCGTAAGTACCACAAAAACCATTTTGATTACTGCAGCTCCTGAGATTGTAAACGTCAATTATCCTGCATCGTTTTGTGAGGGAGGTGGGCTAAATATCCCTCTTTCCACCACGGTAAATAATGGAAGTATCCAGTGGATCGTTGAATCTGGATCGGGGAGCTTGGGCAATGCCAATGACGCAAATAATGCTTTTTATACTCCCGCAGCTCAGGATTACCAAAACGGAAGCATTACCCTCAAGCTTTCCTTGACGGGAAACAATACTTGCGGTGTTGTGTCTCAATCCTTTACGATTGCTATGTATCAGGAAGTAACGGTTAATGCAGGACCGACAATACAGTTTTGTGAAAACGAAAACCTTACTATTAATGATGTAGTAATCAGTGACCTCAATGATGTTGCATCTTATGATTGGACAGTCCAGTCTGGTAATGCAACCATACAGGCAGGTACTCAAAATCAAGTTAACCCCATCATTGTTCCAAGTGGAACTGGTCAGGTTAGCCTCCAGCTCGTAGTAACTCCCAACGCTCCATGCGCGAATGTCATAACTGTTTTAAAATCATTAAGCATCAATAAAGAACCTCTTGCTGATGCAGGGGGAGATCAAAGCATATGCGTTGATTTGGCAGCAGTTGAAGTTCAACTCCAAGGAAATTCGGGAGACGGTTATGATTATGACGGATACCAATGGAGCGGAGGGGCCGGTACTTTTGGGAACGCTTCTTTAAAAAATACAGATTATACTCCAACCAATGAGGAAATAATCGCTGGCAGTGTTGAGCTTACTTTTACCGTAAGTCAGGATAATTGTACTTCTGTCTCAGACAATATGGTTATCAATTTTTATAACGATATTGCTATTAATGCGGGATCGGATCTTGTGGTTTGTGAAGGTAATTCGATAACGATCAATGATGCCGAACTGACAAGCCCCAGTGCAGGTATAGAGGCAAATTATCCCGTTACTTATCAATGGACAATTGAAAGTGGTTTGGCAATTGGAACACTTTCCAATGAAACTACCCTTACTCCTACCTTTAACGCCAGTGGAGGTCAAGGAGGAACTGTAACCCTTAAACTCACTGCAACACCCGATGGAAATTATCCCTGTGAAAATCCAGATGGTACTGCAAGGACTAAGGAAGATGAAATCACCATTACTGTTAATCCACTTCCCACCGTAGCGGCCTCTTCTGGAGTCCCTTTACAAGATTATTGTCAACCTTCGAGTGGCGTATTTATAATAGATCTGAGTAATCTTAATCCAACGAGAACCAATCCAGGGCTTTTGGAATGGACCTCAGATGGATCAGGTACTTTTTCAAATAATAATGCACTCACCCCTATTTATACACCTTCTGATGATGATGTGAGTACTGGATCTGTTGTATTGACCTTAACCAATAATGGCCTCGAGAGTTGTGATTCTGTGAGTGACTCTTATACCATCAATTTAATTGCACAACCAACCGTTGATATATTTTCTGATGCTGGAGATTCAGATGTCGTTACTTTGTGTGAGGATGAAATGAATTATCCACTGAATAATGTCAATGTTCAAAACGTAGATCAATATCTATGGAGTGGAGGAACTGGGTTCAGCGCTACCAACATTGCCAATCCAACTTATACTTTTACTGCGGCGGATTTATCTGCTGGTTCAGTTCAATTGACTTTAACCGGAACCAATGACACATGTGGAGAAACAGCTACTGATGTATTAACCATCAATTTTCAAAGAAATCCATCGGTCAATACGGGTTTGACAACGGTGGTGCTTTGTAGCTCTATCGATCAATATTCGATTGCTACCGCAACCGCTTCCAACACTGCCAACACAGTATGGACGGTAACGGGAGGTTCGGGAAATTTCAATACTACAACAAATCTTATTGCGACTTATACCCCATCACCGGCGGATCGATTGGGAACCAATAATCCCATCATTATAACACTACAAGGAAACCCAATAGCTCCCTGTGACATCCCAGTAAACGATAGTTTTGCACTAATTTTTGATCCTATTCCTATTATTAATACCCCCACCGATCAAAGTATTTGCGAAACGGATACGTATCAAGTTAATGGAATTACGGTGGACAACACCTATGATCCCAGTTCAATTGTATTTGATTCATCAGGTAGAGGGACTTTTACTAATACAGCAAATCCTCTTGAACCTATCTATCAATTGCATAATGATGATCGAACAGCGGGCACCATAACCATTACTTTAACCATTACTGCAAATTCAAGTTGTAATCAAGATATTTCAGCATCTTTTCCTTTGCAAATCGAACAAACTCCCAAAATAACTTTGGCTGATAATGAGTTTAATTTGTGTGAGGGAGATGTTGTAAGTTTTAATAATCTAGTAAGTATAGGAGGGGATTATTCTTCTATAACGTGGACCACTCCGAATGGAGGAGGCGCTTTTTCCGATCCAAATATTGAAGAGCCCATATACACCCCTGATACAAATGATGTTTTTCTCAACCCCTTACAACTTGTTATAACGGTAAATCCGCTCTCTGACTGTTCCTCTCCAGTTTCTGAAACAATTAATGTGTTTTATAATGAATCTCCAGAGATAACTTCATTAACCGCTCCTGATGTTTGTGAAGACTCAAGCTTTACGATGACCAGAGGGATTAATTTTGTAATTGATCATTATGAAAGTTTCTTTTTTTCAGATATTGACAATTCAGCAATTATTTCAAATAATGGAACCGACAATGTCACAATAACTCCAAGCAACGATAATATCGTTGATGGTTATGTGGACTTGGTATTAACATTGACTCCAAATCCATCGGCCAATTGCGCCCAAGCTTCTCAAACCCTAAGGGTAAACATTCAGCCCCTTGCTAGCATCTCCATTGCTGAATCAACTGCGATCATCTGTGAAAATGAAACCTATACCATTGATGATGTGGTCGTTAACAACCAAGAGGATATTTCTTGGACTGCTGCAACGGTTAATAATACAGGTTTCTCCACCCGAGTTCAACAAACCACCACTTATACTCCTCTAGCGGAAGACATTAATCGTGGTTATGTAGATCTAACGATATCGGCCAGTCATGTCTCCCCAACCTGTGATGGGGAAGTCACAGAGACCATAAGATTAAATATTACCAAAGCTCCTGTGGTGGTGTTATCACAAACACCTTCTCGAACTTTATGTGTAAGCAGTACTTACGTGGTGGATGCAAATGATATTGTTAGCTTGGAGAATCACGATAGTATTCTTTGGTCGACCCCCAATGGAACGGGAACCCTTTCGGGTGAAACAACACTAACTCCCGTTTACACCCCTAGTATAGGTGATTTAAGTTTACCAGACCGAAGCGTACAATTGGTTCTTACAGCGAATCCTTTAGCAGGTTGTGGAACAGCGGCAACAGATGATTTCTTGATCGTAATTCAGCCTCAAGCTACTGTATCAATAAATGATCCTGACAATGATGGTGTCGTTACGGTTTGTGAGAACGGAAGCATCAGTCTTAGTGCTACTGCCGATAATTATGATCCCACCTCAATCAGTTGGACCATAATCGGCGCAGGCTCAATAACTGCTGGAGGAAATACCCTCAATCCAACTTTTACAGCCGACAACGGAAATATTATAGATATTAGGGTAAGGGTAACGGTATCAAGTATCAATCCTTGTAATGATGAGTACCAAGATGAGATTATCATTAGAACCGCTCGCATCAATACCGTAGGCTTGTCCACCAATGCAGTCACCTTATGTAAAACCGAAAGCAACTACAATATTACTGGATCTGCTGCCATTGACTCTAATAATATTCTTTGGGAAAGTTCTGGAACAGGAATATTCGCTGACAACACGGACCTCAACACGGGCTATTCTCCCTCCCAAGCCGATAAAGATGCTGGGACAGTTACCCTTACCCTCAAAGGTTTGTCAAGCGATCCGCCTTGTGATCCCTTAAATTTCCCTACTGAAACATTACGTATTGATTTTGAAGATCCGCCTACTGCCAATTTTGTCAATAGCGAGGTTGATCTATGCGTAGGGGCCGATTATACTATCAACGATCTTACGGCTTCTTACAATACCATTTCTTGGCAAAAGATTGGTGGAAGTGGTCTTGTTTTAAATGCCACAACCAACCAACCAACCTATCAATCTGATAATAATGATATCGGGCAAGTGCTATTGGTAGGAACATTGACCGGTGATTTGGTATGCAATTCGATAACCATTACCAAAACAATTAACATTGTTCAGAAGTTAGAGAGCATAGACCTTGGCGCTGACCAAACTTTTTGCAGCAATGATAGTGAGGCATCTTTGACCGCAACTTTCGCCCCTGGTAATTTCTATGAAAACCTTTCTTGGGATACATCAGGAGATGGAACCTTTGACACTTCAAATTCTTCGACCACATTGGTACGCTATTCGTTTGGTGCAGCTGATCTTCAAGCCAATAACAACCCCATTGAAATAACCCTAACCGCCACTCAGCCTAACGCATGTAGCGGTACGGCTAGTCCGGTAATAGGAACCATGTATATAAACATTGAAGAACCGCCTATAATTACGTCTATCAATGTGAGTAAGGATCCCATTTGTGAAAATGGAACGATTGATTTGACTGCTGTTCTCGGAGGCGCAACACCAAATAATATTTATTGGACAGCCACGCAAGCCAACCTGGAAGCAAACTCTGGTTTTACTAATGGTACTACATTGAATCCCACATACACCCCTACAGCCTTAGATGTTAGTCTGGGAAGTGTTTCCATTACCCTTCACGCCGTATCAGAGGCTCCTTGCGATGAAATAACTCAAACGGTCAATGTAGGGATCACCTCTCTACCTACCGTAAATGCAGGTACTGATCTTTCTGCTTGTCAGGGAGGAAGTCTAACCATAGCCGATGCCTCAGCAAATGGTGGAACCCTTCAATGGGCCGTTGATGGATTCAATGGCAGTGCATTGGCTACAGGAACCTTGCTAAGTAACAATACTACAATTCAACCTACGTTGAATATTGCCTCCAATCAAACGGGACTATTGATTTTGACCCTTACCAATACTCCTCAAGACGGATGTTTTGGAGAAAATGCTGTGGTCGACACCAAAATAATTGATATTCAAGCTATTCCGATTATTTCAGGAAAAACTACAGATACCCATTGCCAAGAACAAATCAACGACAACTATCAAATAAATGATATTGTAGTTCAAAACACCAATACCTTCAGCTGGCAAGTAATTAGTGGAAATGGGACATTAAATCAAAATAATGTTTTAGATCCAATCTATACACCTGTATTGAGTGACTACCAAAATGGGAGCGTAACCTTAAGGTTAACAGCAGAAGGGATTGGCGAATGCTCAACGGATCCCACCCACGACATTGTCATTGATTTGTATGCTTTACCCAGTATCAGCTTGGATACCGAAATGGATAATTGCCAGGATCCCTCTAACCCACAGGACATTAATATCAGCGCCACAGTAGAAAACCAAACCTTGATCCGATGGACATCCAACGGTACAGGAAATTTTGGAGGGTTCGCTTTTTCCAACAACGAGGATCCCGTTTACAATCCTTCGGCTCAGGATATTGATAATGGATCGGTCATACTTTCAGTGGAAGTAACAGGATATGCTGTCTGTGGAGACCCTCACATCATCAACGATAACATCAGAATTGATTTTACTACCCCTGTAGACATACAATTAATTGCTCCAGATACAGTATGTTCTGGTGAATTGATCAATCTAACAGCCATTACCCAACCTGGAGATGCAACAATAGAATGGGATACCGATGATGGTACCCGCGCTAATCTGAATAGTACTTCTGAAAAAAATTCGGTCTACGAACCCACTGCTGCCGATATTGCAAGAGGGTCGGTCACCTTTAAACTTAAATCTTTGGCCAATGCAGTTTGTCCGGAGAGTTCATGGATTACCAAAACAGTAACTCTAACTGCCGTACCACAGGCCATTATCAATACAGCAGCTCCAATTATCGTTTGTGAGGGAACTGCCACAGTTAATATTGATGCCAGTCTTATTGATGCCAGTAGTTATTTATGGAACTTTAACAATGCCAATGGAACAGTGGTTTATACTGATCCAGTAGACACAACCAACCCCGATCTAAGTTATACACCCGATCCCGAGGACTATGGAAATACCTATTTATTTACACTAACAGCCAATCCTATTAGCCCTTGTAGTGAGGCAGTTAGCACACAGATTTCGGTTACTTTTGTTTCAGCTCCAATCGTTAATGCAGGTGATGACATCGAGATCTGTGAAACAGGAGGTTATCTATCGGGAACTTCAATTTCCAACATCAGCTCTTTTACTTGGATTGGAAATGGCAGCTTTAGTCCTGCTTTAAATCCGTCGGATCCAAGTACTGTTCGTTACGTCCCAACTCCTGCTGAAATCAATAATGGTCAGGCAGTAGTTACCCTAAGAGGATTCCCAACCAATAGCTGTGGTAATTTTGTTGAAGATACGAGAACACTAACCCTAAATCCTTTGCCTTCACTAGATTTGAACAACACCATCAATCGATGTGAAGATGACGGTGCCTATACTTTCACCAGTGCAGATTTTATCGCTTTGCCTCAAAATTATTCTACCTTCTCTTGGAGTCACGATGGAGATGGTAGTTTATCTAATACCACCTCAATCTATCCCACCTATACCCCGAGTGCACTTGATACCACAGTGAACATTACCTTAACCATAGATCCTTCAGGTAGCTGTGATACCAACACTTCGGACAGTATCGTGTTTAATTACATTGCCAATCCTATCATCAACGCGGGAAGCGACCTAAGTGTGTGTGCTACTGCAGGAGACAACGTTCCGCTCAATCAAGGATCATCCTCCTCAAACAATTTGAGCTACCAATGGGAAAGTCCAACGACTGGAATCTTTTCTGATGCCAATGCTTTAAACACCAATTACCAGCCTTCTCAAATAGATATTGATAATGGCTCTGTCGTGCTTTCACTGAAAGCCACTTCTCCTGCACCTTGTAGTAAAGAAGTCATCAGCACCTTGAGTATCAGTTTCAGTGAACAACCCTCAATAAGCATTAATAATAATACCGAAGCATGTTTTGGTAATCCCATTACCTTGACCGCAACAGGTACTTTTGATAATATTAGTTGGACAACCAACGGACAGGGTGTATTGAATGGAAATGTTTATAACCCTATTGACGATGAGTCTGGATTAACTTTAGAATTTGTCGCAACGGTTACTAAAAACAACAACTGTGCTTCGGTTAATGACAATATCAACATCACCCTAATTCCCGAAGTTAGTGTAAATGCAGGCCCTACCAATCTTTTTGTTTGTCAGTCTGAAAGTCAAGTAAATCTTCAAGGGATTGTTGAGGGAACACCTGATGCGGTATCTTGGACTTTACCCGCTAATTCGGACAGTAGCATTACCAGCGATAACACTTCTAATACTATTCTAAATATTGGTCCGTTGGATCGGACTAATGGCAGTTTGGATTTAGCTTTTTCAGCCACAAGAGGAGGAACTTGTCCAGTCAATGTAACAGATTTAATTACACTCAATTTTACGGAATCTATTAGTGTGGATGCTGGAAGTGATTTAACCAGTTGTGGCCAGTTACCCATTGAACTTTTAGGAATAGATGTTTCCTCAGATGAAAACGTAATTTATCAGTGGTCAAGTTCTGGAAGTGGGAATTTTGACAACTTTAATGATTTGAATACAAGCTACAGACCATCACTTGCAGACATCAGTGGAACCATAAGTTTGACAATAACTGCCACAAAATCTGTTAATGGCTGTCAAAATCAAGCTAGTGATACAATAATTGTTTCCTTTATTCAAGGAACTAGTATTAATGCAGGCGGAGACCTGAGTATTTGTGAAGGGACTAATATTCAGCCTAATGGTACTGTTATCAATGCAGATTCTTTCTACTGGACCTCAGGGGGAAGCGGAAGTTTCAATGGAACGGATACCAATGAGGATCCCACTTACACTCCTTCTGCTGCAGATATTGCAACTGGCTTGGTCAGTATAACCTTAGTGGCAACTTCGGCTGGTGGATGCGATGGAATCATCTCCGAAACCATATTGGTAACGTTATATGCTACACCAAGCTTTGAAATAGACCAAGACTCCAATAGTGATGGAGAAATTTTCGTATGTTCTTCATCAGAGTCTATAAATATTTCAGCCTCACTCAATGTTTCAGATACAAGTGTATCGAATATAACTTGGTCGACCGATGGCGTTGGTGGAATTTACACCTCTGGGCAAGGAACTCTGGATGTAAACTACAGATTCAGCGCCAATGAAAAAACCGCAGGAAGTACTCGTCTACGATTAAACGCTACAGGAGAAAATGGATGTTCTGATCCCAACGAAAAAATACTTTTAATCACTTTTTTAGACCCTATTTCTGGAACTCCAGTAAAAAATGCCGATCCAGGGTTGGCTTGCTTGGGACAGGGGGTAACTTTATCGGTGAACACTATTGCTGAAGCTACCGTTTACAATTGGACACTACCTACAGGTATAAATTTGATCTCTGGAGCTGGTTCAAATACCATTTCAGTCGAAATCGATTCTAGTACCAATGTGGGTTCAAAAACCATTCAAGTGACTGCCGAAAATGATTGTGGAGTTAGTGATCCCACCACTTTCGAAATTTATGTCTCAGCAAATACTATAGCGCTATTAAACGGGACTGATAGCATCTGTAGAGGAGATCAAGGTATCAATTATAGTGTTAACTCCATCCCAGGTAGTATATACAACTGGAATTACTCAGGTACTGGAGCAACAATTACTGCAGGAAATAACACAAATAGCATTACTGTTGAATATGACAATACTTCTACTTCCGGAAGTTGGACTGTAACCGCCAGTTTAAATTGTGGGCAAATAACCAATCAAGTTGATTACCAGGTGACTGTCAATGAAATCCCAGAGATTAATTCGGGAGTAATCCAGAGTCAATATTGTAGTAACGAACCCTTGGGTATTATCCTTAGTTTCACTAATAAATTGACCTCTGAAATTGCATCCATAACATGGCAAAGGGATCAAATTGCAGGGATCACCCCACTAATTGGAGAAGGAAACGGTAGTAGCATCAATGAAACATTGGTCAACAATAATAATACTGATAGAACGGTCACCTACACAATCAATACAATTGACAACAATGGATGTGAAAATCAGGAAACAATCAGTTTTGACTTGTACGCCGAACTCAATATTACGAATAACATATCTCCCATATGTAGTGGAGAAAATATTAACTTGACTTTTAGCAACAATAATAGTGCTTCTGGTATTAGTTACAGTTGGAGTCGGGTGTTATCTGATGGTATTATAAGTGCTTCTAATGCTGGCTTTAGTGGCAATACCATCTCGGAAACACTAATCAATACGACCTCAAACACATTAGTAGTAGAGTACAATGTTACCCAGCAAGTGAGCGGATGTACCAAAACCGATACAGTGACAGTGACCGTAAATCCATTGGCGTCCTATACTGGTGATGTTATATTCAATATGGACTCTGGTCAATCAACTCAAATTGACTTGTCCTCGATTACAGATGTACCTGCTTCTATTTCTTGGTCTGTGATCCCCAATGCTAATATAACCGTTGAAGATGAGCTTGATAGTAGTCAAATCTATCTGAATCAAAGACTTACCAATACCACAACTTCTACACAACAAATACAGTATCTCATTACTATGAATACTACTAGTGGGAATTGTATTAGTACTCGAACACTAACCTATGTCATTGCTCCTTGTCCCGTGATTGATAGTTCATTAGACTTGGTAGAAATCTGTTCAGGGGACAATTTCAACTATGTACTAAGCAGTAATATGGGTGATGATGTCACCTATTCTTGGAGTAGTTTTGGTCCTGGAATTCAAAATACAGCCAGCACTGGAAATACAAAATATATCAACGAGGATCTTGTAAACACCTCTAGTGTTCCTGTTGAAGTAGTTTACACTCTCAATGTTAATGCTAGTGTGGGTACTTGTGTAACCACTGAAGAAATCAAAGTACTTGTAAAACCAGATCCTGATGTTAATTCTCCACTAAATATTTCAGTTTGTCACGGAGAAATTTTGGAATATGAGATAACCGCAGATGTTCCCAACACCAGTTTTGTTTGGAGTCAGAATCAAAATATTGACATCAATTCAGGAAATGTAGCCAATGGAAATACAAATACGATATCACAATTATTTGAAAACGATAGTAATATTCCTCAAACAGTAATCTACGACATAACGGGAACTTACGATGGATGTGTTGGACCCACCTATCAATTAGAAGTGATTGTTTTACCTGAGCCCATTTTCATTCAATCCAATGATGTAAATACTCCAATCATAGCTTGTAGTGGTCAAGAATTCACTCAGGTTTTATCGGTAAATAATGACCAAAATGCAGCTGTGAGCTGGTCTCGTAATACAACCCTTGGGCTGCAAAATGAATTTGCTTCAGGTACCAATTCGATTGTTGAAACACTGGTTAACACAACAACGAACTCAATAACAGTTGAATATAACATTGGAATTATAACCAGTGATGGATGTAGCCTCCCAAGTTCAAATACACTTTATGTAACTGTATCTCCAACACCTGCTCTAACGAATGCTGCTGATAATCCAACAGCTATCTGTAGCGGGGAAGATGTGAACCATACCTTGGAGAGTAACCTACCTGGAACTACTTTCAACTGGACTAGAACGCTACCCGATGGGGTCAGCTCTCAAAATAACCCGACCATCTATCAAGCTATTGATAATGCTATGATCAACGAAGTGTTGATCAATAATAATAATACTACCTCTAATGTTACTTATCAGGTTACCCTATCCACTGGATCAGCTTGTGATGATCCTGTTGTAAATATT
>Ga0209603_1001456_pt1 | contig 24493 bp, 44 predicted proteins | sample COGITO_mtgs_1206_FD_184812 | JGI IMG/M metagenome (GOLD analysis project Ga0209603, IMG submission 184812) | Pelagic marine microbial communities from North Sea - COGITO_mtgs_120607 (SPAdes) (version 2) | ecosystem: Environmental > Aquatic > Marine > Epipelagic ... | reverse complement strand
CCCAATACTCTTTATCCATTGATGAGTTATCAGCCATTAACTGATTACAATCGTTCTCTAACTCCTCACTAAACTTAGCGTTAGATTTAACATCACTCAACTTACCAACTACGACAGTTGATAATTGGTGAATCATAATCTTAGAGTGTTTAGATGCGGCCCGTAGGCCAGTACCACACGTTAGTAATAGTGCCGCGGCAGACATTGCTGAACCCCTTACAATAATATTAAATTTAATACCTTGTTCTTTTTGTGACTGCATGAAGTCAATCAGAGCCAGAGTTTCAATAACGTCACCACCTGGTGAGTTTAGTAAGATGTTAATGGTAGTAAGTTCACCATTAATCTTTTTTAAGAGTCTAACCTTGGATACAATATCGAAGGCCAACCCACTTGTAATCTCATCTTGAATTAGAATTACATTATCGGTTGAATCAATACCATAATCAAACTCACGAAAGAATTCTTTATTCATATCAGAATCTTCACTCATATCATAACTTAAATTAGCATTATTAGTATTACCACTATATAGTTCGTCCATTGTTATTATCTTGTTTATTTATATACAATATACAAAAAAATATCGAGATATACAAATTTATTTATTAGATGCATTCCTATATACGTGTTTTACCTTAGATGGTTTTTTCTTAGAAGCTTCACCATATAACTTTTTAGCTTCTTCACTTGTTGGAATAAACTCTACTTCTTCTTTTTCTTTTTTAACTTCTTTAATCTTTTCTTTTGGAGTTTTGATTCTTTCTTTAACCACTTCTTCTCGAAGTATTGGTACTTCGCTGACACCCTCTTTTTGATTGGAAGTAGTGTCGTGTAAAGAAGTGCCATCAACACTACTGAAGATATTATTACTATTACGTCTATCATCTTTTTTAGTTAATTTATTTAATGCGATTACCATTGAGATTGCTAACGGGTCGAATACAAATACAATAAGTAATGTAAACCAATTCACAATTATACCCATAGGTTTACCAGTAATCTCAGACATATATCTAAGTGGTCCTACCTCAGCGGCAACTTCATTGTTGGATTCCAAGTCTAATACTTGTAAGTCGAGTGAGGTAATGGAATCCGTTAATACCTCAATCTTCCTTGATACCCCATCACGTGATTCAACTGCTGAGGACAATTGTCTTTCTAATGCCCTACGTTGAGATGATGAGGTTGTTGTTATAATCTGACCAGTTTCCCTATCACGATATTGAACTACGTTGTTGGATAACCCATTCCGTAATTCGGTGATTGATTCTGATAGTTGTTTCTTTTCTACATTAAAGTAATCTAATTGTTCTTGGAATCTCCCCTTCTTCAAATCGATTACTTGAACTTGCTTATCTAATATACCTAATTGGTCAGCGGTCTTTTGATACGCTGATGTTAAGAACCCATAGATACCTGCTGATGTGATTAACATTAGTACACCGACCGCTAACGTAAGATACCACTTCATCCAACCAGCAGTCTTCCAATTGTTATGTAAGTAAGATGCTATTATTAATTTAGAGAACTCCAATGCCCCAGCCATTATTATAACTTCGGTCTTTGCTCCGGCAAACAATGAACTTAATCCAAATACGGAGTAGTATGCGGCTGAACCTGCTAACCCTAATGTACTAATTGACATTAGAAATATGAATAGATTCCCTCTATTAAAAAATTTTATCATTTTATTTTTCCACAAATTGGTTTTACTAACTCCAGGGGTTGTACTTATTATCGTACTTCGTCTTTCGCTAAGCAGCTCAAGCCAAGTTAACCACCTGATAGGTATAAATATCAGGAAATAATTAATAAATTAATTATATCAGGCTTTCCCCATACTATGCCCTTTTGTTTGTGTACCAAAATTGGAAAGGTAATTTAGTACAGTCAACTCTTTCATCTTAGCTTCGACCTCAATGTCCAAAGAATGACCATATGTATTTATCTCAGAGTAGATATAATCTGAATGTGCTTGTGCTTTTACACCCTCTTGTTCTAACTGACGTGATTCAGAGTAATGAACTAATGGTTTGTAATTACCCCACGTTGACATAGCCAACTCAAGTGCTTCTTGTTCAGACAAGCCGCCAGTATTGAATTTGTGGTGGTGGTAGTCAAACGTAATCGGAATACCAATATGTTCATGTAGATACATAAGGTCTTTGACCGAATACATACTTGCTTTGTCATCGTTCTCAACAACCAATCGTGACTGAACTGACTCAGGCAATCTCTTGAAGTTTTTGATGAAACGATTCATAGCAGACATCTTATCACCATACACACCATTACAATGGATGTTAATAGGGTTCTGATGACTTCTCTCTAACCCCATAAGGTCAAAGTGTTCTCCGTGTATTGAAAGGTCTCTAATCGTGTTATCTACAACTCTATCATTAGGCGACACCAATACATTGAATGGGCCAGGATGTGAAGTGATACGTTGACCATATGACTTAGCTAAAGTACCTGCACCCTTGAGTACATTACTGAACTTAGTATAGTCTGGCATATCTGACAACTTGAACTCACTTGCCCAAGGAACTAAGTCAGAGGACATACGGAATAGTTTGAAACCATTACGTTCGTTCCACTTGATAATCTCCACAAGGTCTTTAGCGTTTTGTAACGCAAGGTCTGATGACCTACTGATACCTTCTTTAAGGAAGGTTTTTTTAATCATACTACGATTGGTAGTAATCTTATCCTTACGAAGGGTCATGTTGATACAGCAATATCCGAGGTTTGTCATAGTGTTTTTTTTACTATATAAAAGTACAAAAAAAAGGGGACTTAGACAAGCCCCCTTTGTTAAATAATTGTTAAATCTCCTCGTGTGGAATATCCTCAGTCTTAGGTTGTTCAGTATTCTGATACATTTTTGTGGTTATATCATTCCATACCGTTTCTAATTTCACATGAGCTTCTTTTATAGAATCATAATCCTTGGATGGTATTACCGATTCTAATTTTAAAACCAGCGAAGTTATCGACTCTTTATCTAAATCAGATAACCCCTCTAACTTGTCTAATTGTTTTTTCAACTCAAAGACATATGTTTCAGCATTGTTTAATATATCAATGTTTTCCTTACGTTTTAAATCAGCTTCTTTATTAATCTCAGCATCATCTCTCATCTTTTGAATTTCATCATCAGACAAGCCTGTACCAGATTCAATCTTAATTGTTTGTTCCTTCGATGTACCTAAATCTTTAGCGGATACTTTTATAATACCATTAGAATCAATATCGAATGTAACCTCAATCTGAGGTACACCCTTGGGAGACAGTGGTATGTCTGTTAATTTAAATCTACCCAAAGTACGATTATCAGACACCATAGGACGTTCACCTTGTAACACGTGAACATCTAATACAGTTTGATTATCCGAGACAGTTGAAAATGTTTGTGATTTTTTAACAGGTATTGTAGTGTTAGATTCTATAATTGGAGCAAATACACCACCCATAGTTTCGATACCTAATGATAATGGTGTTACATCGAGTAGTAAAACATCAGTAACATCACCAGAAAGTACACCACCTTGGATAGAGGCGCCTACAGCTACAACTTCATCAGGATTAACACCTTTACTCGGTTTCTTACTAAAAAAAGATTCAACGGACTCTTGAACCGCTGGAATTCGAGATGAACCACCTACTAAAATAACTTCATCTATATCTGAATTATTAAGATTAGCATCTTCCATAGCCTTCTTACAAGGAATCATACAACGTTCTATTAAATTAGAACACAATCTCTGAAACTCAGCACGTGATAGTGTAGTCTCAAAGTGTATTGGTCCTGAAGAATCTGCTGTAATATATGGTAAATTTATAGTTGTAGTAGACGCAGATGACAACTCTATCTTAGACTTTTCAGCAGTTTCACGGATACGTTGCATAGCCATTACATCCTTGGTTATATCAACACCTTTTAAATCTTTTATTTGACCACATATCCAGTTTACAATAGCGTCGTCAAATGTATCACCCCCAAGTTGCGTATCTCCATTCGTAGATAATACTTCGAATACACCTTCACCCAATTCAAGTATTGATATATCAAATGTACCACCACCCAAATCAAATACTGCGATTTTCATATCAGTATCTTTTTTATCGAGACCATATGCAAGTGCAGCAGCAGTCGGCTCATTTATGATACGAAGAACCTCAAGTCCAGCAATTTGGCCCGCTTCTTTGGTAGCTTGTCGTTGTGAGTCATTAAAATATGCTGGTACTGTAATAACAGCTTTAGTTACCGATTCACCAAGATAATCCTCTACCGACGTTTTGATATACTGAAGTACCATCGCTGATATTTCTTGTGGTACGTATTCCTTATCGTTACTTTTAATAACAACCGAATCACCAGATGACCTAGACACCTTATAAGGTACATTCAAATGGTCCTTATTTAATTCAGAATACCGTTGACCAATAAATCGTTTTACCGAAAAAATAGTGTTTTCAGGATTAGTCACAGCCACACGTTTTGCAGAAGCGCCTATTTTTATTTCATCCTTATCGAAAGACACGATGGATGGTGTTGTTCTACCACCTTCTGAATTTACTACGATTGTTGGCTCACCACCTTCTATAACCGAAACACATGAGTTAGTTGTACCTAAATCAATTCCTATAATTTTTGACATAATATATTTTTAATGTTTTAATAATGAAACAATATGTAGACCACTTGTATCTTTAATGACACGTTGTCAGTTTACCGAGATTGGTTGCGTCATTCCGACGTATTGATAATAGTATGAGTTCTTTCTTTTCTGACTAAACATCAGTAAGTAACCATCCATCTTAAAGGTAGCCACTGTTCTATTCAATACATCTTCATTATCACAAGTGATTATAAAATGAGTATCGGTTAGAATAACGTCAACCGAGGTAGTCGATGGCTTCTCATCTTCATACTCCAACTCAAACTCCCCAACGATTTCATCGTCGTCCAAGTTAAAGAAATCATACATATACTCTAACTTACCAATATCACCAAGAGACATAAAGAAATTGTATTCAGACTCATCCCAAATCCATTCTCCATAGTCTTCCATGACGTTCTCCTTATTTACTATAAGTATTAACGAGTTAACTTATTTATGTCATTCAGCATTGCTAACGCATCTTTATTTAGATATTCATCATCTTTAACAATCTCTAAACAAATCTCTATAAATGATTTGCTCATCTCATCCACATCACGTAATCTAAAATACAATCCGTTTAATCGAGATATCATATCATCTTTGTACGAAGTTCTACGAACCACATCAGATTGGTTAAAAGTACACAAATGTTTTATTTTATTCTTAGCAATGGTATAGTATGGCTCCCTCCTATCAATAAGAAGTGAGGTAATACCATCGTCTAAAAAAGAAGAAAGCTCGTTAGTAAATTCCACATCACGAGCTTCCGCTTGTTTAAGGATACGAGATATAATGTCTGAATCCATATAAGTTTTTTATTGTAGAGTACCCACCCTATATCTTTTTTGAGTAGACGAGATAGCGTCATCCAAGGTTTGGATAATCTTCACAGCCTCAGCTTTGGTTAATTCGATTTCGTGGTTACCCACCATCAATGCCCCAAGTTCCATCGAGTTCTTTATCGGAAAGTCTTCCGGCTTTAAATCGGGATTGAATCCGAAATCAATTGATGTGTAGTTCTTACCATAAGCCTTAGCTTGACGAGTAACCTCACTTTCAGTAACTGCGTATGATTGGTTTACTGTACCTCTCCACTTATTGTTGTGCTTTTTCATGCTATAATAATTTAATTTATTATAAATAGTTTACACAACTTTAATGAAATCATTTCTTAGTGTTTCTACGAGAAATTCTATTAAATTTAGTTTCACTAAAAGTCATGCCAGTTTTATCTGGATGCGTTCTCTTTAAGTTTTGCTCTAATCGTGTAGACTCACTCGCCCAATACCAAGCCATCTGAACTGAACTCTGAGGTGGAATCATAAACTCCTTACCGACTTCCGAACCCATCCCATCTGAGATATAGTAAGCACCATCTCGTATTTGGGTTTTAGCATTCGGATACCTTTTCAATACTTTACGCTTGATTGATTGAAACTTCTTATTACTGATTGTCATTGTTTAATTGTTTTGATAATCCTCTATGGATGTGGTAAGTAGTCAAGTCTTTATTTACTGAACATCTATCTAATGTTTTACCATTCTCTAACTTTACACTATAAATCAAACCCTTCCGTACCTTACGTTTTTGTGTAACGACACCCACTCGGTAGGTGCCGCTCACATTTACAATTACGTTATCTCCGATTGAGAATATCATTGAATAATACTTACGATTTTGGTTTCAGTAACAGCAGTCACCTCATATTCCAAGTTACTTCCTTCAAATTCAGCAACAACCTTTGCTTCTGCATCGGTAACCGATACTGCGTTTACAACGTATTGTTCCGTTACTTTCTTTACTCGTCCTTTGTCATCTTCGTGATGAACTTTTACTTTAGCAATGTAATAAGCCATAGTTTCTATTATTTAGATTGATTATAATTATTATTTAAGATATCATAAAGTCGTACCTCATCGACTAATTCGTATTGACCATTTGGTGATGGGTCATGGTAGTGAGTAAATATCGTATGATAAAATTCAACAAACTCTTCACCATCATGTTGTTTACCTGCTGGGATAATCATAAACTCATAGTTGTTTCCATGGTCAACTAATCTCATACCATCGGTTGAATCTACAACCTTGTATACATCCTCTGAATATTTTATATCCATAATCTTATGTGATTTTTGTTCTTGTTTATCTATCTGACTTATAGCTTCGTTAACCATATCATTAACCAACAAACCATCTTCAGTAGCTTCATAGGCTAACTCACCATTTTCATTAACAACCATACGAATCAAACCCTTCTCAGATAATAATTCAAGTTCGTTGTCCAACTCATATGAGTTATAATCCTTTAGAGCGAGTCTTAAAACCTCAGACAATAGATGGTCATCCTCTGCTTCCTTTAAGTAAGTACGTACATATAACATATAACGTTCAACATCGGTTATCATCATCATCTCAAAGAAATTATCTTTAAGTAATTCATCCCAAATGTTACTGAACACTTCTTCGAACTCATCGCTACTCCAACTCATACTCTCTTATTATATTTTGTACATATGCCATTGACTCAACGTCACCCATTATCATATCAGCTTTATTGTATCGTTTTACCACCTCTTCAATACCAAAGTCGTACACCATATTCTGAAGTGTATTCTTATCGGGTAGTATTCTTTTATTGAATCCCATCTTCTCCAAACCTATCCTTCAGTTTATTTAGAACCCACTCATTTCGTTTTTCGTTATACTCCTTAGACATCTTATTAAGAGAATCATATTCATCATCACTAATATCACGTCCACCAACTTTAGCTGATGTATAAGCGTAACGTTTTATGTAATAGCCTGGTAATGGTTTTGAAAACTCTTTTAAGTATTCAGTCTTAGAATCCAAGTACTCAAGAAAGTCATCTTCTGATAACATCTCCAGCTCCTTATCGGTTAATTCATTATTAGGGTCATATCTCATCATTACAAATATACAAAAAAAATATTAAACATCCAAACCTTTTCTACGCATTTTTTCCTTACAATAGTAATCGTAGAGTTCTTCTAAATCCATTTGCTTTGCCTTCATCATCTTATCCCAAAGACAAAACCCAAACTCTTCTTGTAGTTCGTTCTTTAAAGACCACAACATCTTTTGCTCGTCCTTAAATGCCTCTTCATCGAGTTTAAGTGCTCTGACATTTTTCATCTTAGCAGCAGTACGAGCCATTGCGTAATCACCAGTCTCATCCATAGTTTTTTGGAAGAGGGAAGAGTACTCTTTACGAGCCTCTTCCGCTTCCGTGTAATAGTGAGAATAATCAAAGTCCCCATTTTGAATCTTGTCAAACAAGTGAGCGCTTTGGGGCAAGCGTTTCTTTTTACCTTTGGTATACCATTTGAACGGATTGAATCCCATAGTTAATTTTTTTAGTGACCCCTTAGAATGGGTTAGAGATATCTTCAGTTTCAACATTGAACAAATCTTCATTCTCTGGTGTTTGACCCAAGAACTTTTGAACGTATTGTTTCATATAAGTTCTTTCCGAATCAGCACCACCATCCTTATCGAACATTGGGTAGATAGCAATCTCAGCAGACTCTTCTAATGTAAACCCATCGTAGAGTAGAGACCCAATCTCAACAGCAGTACGAGTTGATAACGAGTTAGATAACTTAGGCGACTCAGACATCATATCTTCACGAGTCATAGAAGTAATCTCAGCGATGTTACTAAGAATCTCAATGTCAACTGAAGGGTACATCATCTGAAGTAGTGACGTTTCATCAGCTTGAGTCAACGTATCCATTTCAATCGGAATAAATCGGTCAAGGATTGCCCGGTCAAGTGCCCGAGTGGCGGTGTACTCATTACCAATGTTAGCAGAGGCGATGAACGAAACACCATCGGCGACCTTAACAACAGGGGCGTCAGCGGCCTCATCGAGACGTAAGTAACGTTGACCTTGGTCAAGGACGGTCATTAGAATGTTGTGAGCTTCAGGATGGGCCCGAGTCAACTCATCCAAAACAACCACGGTGTTTGGGGTTTGTATCGCCTTGACAAATGGTGATGGGTTGAAGACCGTACCTTGTTTAGACTCGAATTGAGTATTACCAATCAAGGTAGTTCGTGGGTCTTGAGTAGCACCCAAGTTAATTACGAACGTACTATAACCCTCAATGGAATTGGCAGCGGCCTTAGCAGCCATCGTTTTACCACAACCAGCTGGGCCGGTCATCATAATATTCTTACCACGAATGATATTACGGATAAGAAGTTTCCACTTCAAAGGATTCATAAACAACATTTGAGGTTTTAACCCTTGAGCCTCCTCGTGAATAAACTTGAGGACATCATCAGGCATCTCAGCAGTTACTTGTGATGGTGGTGGAGTTACCTCATACTTCATAGCAACCAACCCACCATTTGGATTATTAAAGTTACCAACTGGCTCTGGGTTCACACCACACTTCTCAGCCGGAACACGAGTATGCCCAATCGTACCTTCTTTCAAAGTACCAACTACACGTACTTTCCAACCCCACTTAGATGGGTTGTTAGCAGCCGCACGGGCTCTTTTGTATAAGGACGAACCTTTTTCATTTAACTCGTTTACAAGGAAGTTTACACCTTCTGAATCTTGGAACATTAGTTGATTGTCTACCTCGACAATCTTACCGAAAACTGATTTTTGTGCTTTCATAAAAAAACGTTTTGATTATTATTTATCTCTCTCATTATTACCTTACTAATATAGTGATTAATATTGAAACCACCAAATGTCTTATGTTAATAAATTGTTAAATGTTAACCTCAAACTTTTTGTTCAATGTCTTAGCGAGGTCATTCATATTACTCGTATCAATGAATTCAGAATCACGACCATACATTTCACGGAAGCTGGACTCGTTACCACCAACCCAATCAGAGACGAAGTACGATAACACATTAACACCAGCTTTCTTAATCTTACTGATTTGTTCAGCTGTGTGTTTACGAGCAGCAGAACCACCATATGAAATCTGAGAGTTATCGAAACCAGGGTAACCATCTGAGAAGTTGATTAGGTAGGTATCAGCATCACCATTGGACTTGGTAATCTCCTTCAACACAGCCTCGTAACACAACCCCTCAGGAGTAGTTCCATCGGATTGAATGTGTTTGAACAATTGTTGAATCTTAGAGAACTTGTCTTTACGTGAATCGTAAGCCACCAACATTAGTGGTTGACAATTATTCCAATTACCTGGTGAGTAATAGATACCACGATAAGAAATAACAACGTCAATGTTTTGAGTCATCGAAGCCGCCTTAGCAATTGCTGTAACAGCCGTTTGGGTTGAATTCCACTTCTTACCATTCATAGATGAACTGGCGTCAACTGAGATATGTAATACAACTGGCGTTGATTTACTAACCAAGGTTTGTTCGAAGATATCGAAGTTACCAAACCCTATCTCATGAATCATACTACCATTTAACTTACCACTCTTCATACGTGGTGTAGAGGTCGAACGTTCTTCGTTACGAGTCTTCAACTTCTTACCGAGACGTGTACCCAACTGAATACCTTTCTTGATACATTCATTGCTACGTTCTACTGACCACTCAGAGTTAGTCAACATACCAACCATATCGGAGTCAATCAAACCTTTAGTCAAGTTATTGATAATATAAGTTTGAACCCCATTAGACCCATTGGACCAATTACTTTTATTATATCCTTTACCAACAACCTCAGACTTAATGTCTGCTTTGTCAAGTTGGTCAATCTTGTTTTTGTCGGATTTAGAAATCTTCTTTTTCTTTATATCACCTTCTTGGAAGTCCTTTTGTTTCTGAATAGCGTTGTCCAACATCTTCTTTTGTCGGTCTGACATTGGTGTATACTCACCACCAGCCCCGTGGGGATTACCCTCACCACTTGGTTGACCACCTTGGTCGGTAGTCTCATCAGAAGGTTGACCCTCATCAGAGTCACTTTCAGAAGTCTCACCTTTACCTTGAGATGACATACCACCACCACCTTGTTGATTGTCGGTGTCGCCGGTCATTGGTGAGTTACCATTTTGGTCACCACCTTGTTGAGGTTCTCCCTCACCATCAGACGATGACTCAGTACTACTACCGGCAGACTCAAGTTGTTTTTCAACAATCATAAGAATCTTACCAGCCACCTCAAGTGCGTCCCAAGATGATTTTAGTCGAGACACGTTACGTAGGTCAAGTACCTTCCAAATCTCACGAAGACCTTTAAGAGCATCGAGGTCACGATTCTCATTAGTTAAGTTGATGATACGGAACATATATGAATCCCAATCCTCAGTACGATACTCAGAAGATTGGAGACCTTTGTCAACCACCTTAGAGTGAAAGTACTTATCGTACATAGACTCATAGTAACCACGATAACCTGGAGCCGTAGTATAAACGTGATTATCAATACGTCTATCCTCAACGTAGTTAAGAAGTGATTTTAGATTATTACTAACTATGTTACCAAGTTCATCAGTCTCACATTGGTAACGTTTAGCCATCCACTCTTTATCAATGGTAGTAGGTAGATACCCACGATTCATTTCCGTAAGTGTTGTAAAGTCCGTTAGTGCAATATGAGAACCCTCGTGGAGAGCAAGACCAACAACAGGGTCAAACTCTTTGTCATCTAACTTAGCCGAGATAACAACCTCAGTACCATCCGTATAAGAATCATCACCACGACCATCAAACGTTACAGGAATAGACTTGCCGGTCACAATAGAAACGAAGTTACGAATACTACGTTTGTAAGCCATCAACTTCATAATGTCGTTTGACTTCCGTTCAACAGTTGAAAGGCTGTCACCGTTATCAGACGTGATTGACTCATCAAGCCAGAACGAAGAATAGTTCATTGTGTTTTTCATATGTCTCATTATTACTTTACTAAAGTAGTGAAAATTATCGAATTAAACAAACTTCTAATGTTAAGAAATTGTTAAATCTTTTTTGTGTTTCTTCTTACGTGAATACGTTTTCTTAGAGGCATGAGTTCTCTGAGTGGTCTTTTTACCAATATGATGATTAGCCTCACCAGTGGTCCAACCACCATTGAAGTCTAATTCTTTTTGATATGCTTTCTTTCCCTTTCTCATAACCATATATACTAATGTAATGAAAAAACGTCAGACTACCAAATGTGAAATGTTAATTAAAGGTTAAATTTAGAACGGACACGTTCTGAGATTGGAATGGGGTCACCATTCTCATCTATCCTAACAAAGGTTATGTTAGTAGATAGGATTACAGTTTGAGTACCGGAGTATACATTATGTGCTCTGGCTTCAATATATAATTTAAGTGAGGTATTACCAATGGAGTCTACTCTACCATACATCTTAATGAGTTGACCCTCACGTGCTGGTTTCTTAAATACACACTCGTCTATCTTAACAGTTACCACTCGTGGACTATCACACACTTCCATAGCGTATGCAGCTCCAGCAGCATCTAACCAAGCTAATAACTTTCCACCAAATAGATTTGCGTGAAACCCCAAGTCGGATTTCTTAATAGGATGTGTTGTAAGTAATTCCATATTATTCTAATAACCAATCTTTGATTTCTTCTTTCACTAAATTATTTTTCTGGTCTAACCAAGCCAGACTCCACTCGTTGTGTAAGTAGTCCCTATGATGTGTTAGTAAGTCAGCACCCCTATCGGTGTATGCAATTATACCCTTCAATACAGCATATGACTTCTTCTTCTCAGTAGTATCCCAAGTAGTATTCTCTATAAGATTATACATTATTAGGATTACCTCAGATACAGACTTCTTACCCCAAAGTTTAGATATATGTTCTTGTTTATTCATTAAGAATCTTTGAGCGGAAGGGTGGCTCCGCCCCACCATCTTTGAACTGGATGTCCAACGAGTTTCTCTTAACTCTTCTTCCGCAGTTGAGCGGGAGGTTGGTACTGCCCCAACACCTTCTATCTGGATGATAGACGACTTTCTTTTAAGTCTTCTCCCGCGTTTGTTATACAAATATACAAAAAATATTTGATTTAAACAAATAAAAATTCGTAATCTTTTAAGTCAGTTGATATTTGTAGCCTAATCCAATCATCTTCGTAGTGACCGGGAACATAACAATTAGTTCTGAACTGTATATCAGGTGGTAACTCTAATTGGTTATCGGTTCTTATATGAATCCAATTACAATTACCATTATGAATTTGATATCCCGCCTTAATTAACTTTGGTAGTAACTCTACCTTAACATCTCGTACTCGTTCGATATAGTCTGATACACTATCCTGGTTCTGAAGTAATGTTTGAATCCACTTGACTGCCAACCCATTAATCTCATACATATCCTTGTAAGTCATTAAACTTTCTATGTTCTGATTCTGAGAAATAATAACACCAACTCTTACACCAGCCGACCCTTGTGCTTTTGACATAGAGCGGATAACAAATAAATTTGGAAATCTTTGAGTTAACTCAATAACACTTTCTTCTTCACTAAACTCAATGTATGCTTCATCGACCAATGTGGGTACGCCACAATGTAGTATCTTTAATAAATCACCACGAGATATCACATCACCAATGGGTGAAGATGGATTAGACAATACAACTACACTATCTTTAGTAATGTTATGAATGGTATTCTTTACATCAAATTTACCGAAGTTGTATGGTACACTAACAACTCCCATACCCATCATATATGCATAAACATTATACATACCAAAACACGGGTCTGATAAAACTACCGATTTATTAGAATATAGCTCAAAAAAATACTTAATACATCTATCACTACCATCACCCACCATTAAGTCACTACCATCTGGAACATTATAGAATTCCTTTAGCTGTGGTCTAACCCATTCGACATTAGGGTAGTACCTAACATCAGTATCTTTCAGAGAATCAACAAAGGATTCCCAAATATAATCTTCCCACTTATCATTGCGTTCGGCTGAATGTAGTCGTAAGTTATCGTGTGGAACGATTGGATTATTATTTCGTTTCATCTTTCTTAAAATCTTTATATGGATTTGTAGACTCCAACTTATTGATGATACCCTTCATTTCAGAGATTACAAAATCTCTACGATGTTTGGTAGACTCATCAAAAACACTTTGGCTTTTGTCTTTTGTGTTTAGTCTAACTTGTAGTACAATACCCCTTCGGTCTTTGTTCGTGTAGTTAGCGGATGACCCATGTACCATAAGGTGATTAAAAAATAAAACATCACCTGACTTCATAGGTATGTTTTTTATTTCGGAATCATCACTCAAGTATTGAAGTGTCTTTCTTGGAATTCTTCGTTTATGGCCAAGGTTGTCGCCAATGATATCTTGATGTTCTAATAGACCAAGCTTATCGGAGCCAGGAATAATTTTAAGACACCCATTTTCAATTGTGTGGTCATCCAATGCAATATAAATTTGCATAAAGTTCTCATGGTCCTCCACCGAATATCCAGGAGCGTATGTTCCTATATTAGACATCTCTTGATGCCACTCAACAGCACTACCAAAGAATGCACCCTTGTTGTTTACGATGAGGTGATTAAAGGTGTAGTCGTTACTCTCAAACAACGTTGTACAAAATTTATTAATGTACTCGTGTTTAGGAACTAAACTAAACCATCCATAATCAACCAAGTTCCCATATCCCCAAGGAACATCACTATACGGAATATATAATTTAGGTTCAATTGTAGATAGTTGTGATTTTAATGCAGTAATCAAATCACTACTAATGACTTGTTCGGCAAAGTAGCAACCATCGGTTCTATATTGTTTTATAATACTTTCCATAGATAAAATACTTGACTGCGATTTGTAGAGGAAGAGGGATTCGAACCCCCGGAGGTATGACCCTCGCTGGTTTTCAAGACCAGTCCATTCGACCGCTCTGGCATTCCTCTAACTGAATTACCCCTTTAATACTTGTTTATCGTTCTGGTCGAACTCACCATACTCTTGACCAAAGTTATCACGTAAGGTAGATAGCTTATCAGTAGCATCCGTAAGTTGACTAACTAATAAATCAATCTCTTCAGTATGTTGTGGGTGTTCACCAATTGCAACTGGTGATTCGAAATAGATAGAGATACGTGCTCTTGCATCCATAATCTCTGCCGTATATTTTGATTCCAATGCTTGGAATAATCTTCTTGAAATTTTACTCATAATGTTTCGTTTTTAATCTCATATAAATAGTCTACCCAACTTTAGTAAACTTAGTTATCCGACAAGGACTCGAACCTTGAATGTCTGTACCAAAAACAGAAGTGTTGCCATTACACCATCGGACAATTGTACTCGGTAGGGGAATCGAACCCCTCTTTTATGGATGAAAACCATAGGTCCTAACCGATAGACGAACCGAGCAAAGAAGAGTAGTCGTTAGGATACGGAGTCCTATTAATAGTAACTTACATTTACCCCTGCAGAGGTGTACTAAACTTTTTACCCACTCTATTGTGAACCCGACAGGATTCGAACCTGTGACCGTCTGCTTAGAAGGCAGATGCTCTATCCAACTGAGCTACGAGTCCCCCTTAATTAATATTCGTATTCTCCGTTTGCTAATGGTTGGAAACCACCATACTTTGTCCACTCCTCATCGGGAATACCTACCTGAAGGGTCGCGTCTTCACTTTTAGTGCGTGAATCAAAGAACTCATTATCCACATACGCCTCTTCCATAACCAAATCAAATACGGCATCTTCACCATATACCTCGATGTTGTTTTCGTTCTCATAGAATTCATACTCCATGAATACATTGTTTTGAAGATAGTTAACTAACTCTTGTTCAGAGTCACCTTCGTATGGGGGTTCACATTTACGAAGTGCTTCTACATTGACCTCAATCGGGTCACTCGCAGATGAGATTGTCCAAGTCTCTACTTTACGGACATAAATCTTTTCAGACATAATTTAATATTTAGATATTTGATTTTCTATTTCATGCACCAACCCACTATTACTAATATGAGGTACTACCTTTTCCAAAAGTTCTTTCACAACCTTTTTAGATTTATCTTTTGAGATTCTTTGATTGTTACGTTCTACTTGATACAAGTGATATGCAATCTCATCAACCGCTTTTAACTTCTTGTAATATTTATCTAACCTCATATCTAACTCTCGACTACGACCCAAGTCAGTAATGGTTGGTAATGCTTTGTGTAGTTCGTCAATACGACCCTTTAGGTATTGAATCTCTAATAGTTTTTGTAGTTCTTGCTCATTCATAATAATTCTTTTGATAGTTCAAAGTACTGAGAACACTTAGCATCATCGTGTAGCGGTATTAAACTAAATAACAATGAAGCTGTAATTAGTTTTATGTTTTTTAGCTCGATAGTATCGAATTTATTTTCAAAATGTTTTTTTATTCTGTCTCTGTAAGATTCTACGACATACCTATCGGAAAGTATCTCATCGTAACCACATAGCGATTGATATATTTTAGCGTAATCATAATACTTATCACCGCTAATTCCATACTCACTATACTTAACATCTATAAACTTAATATCGTTAGATGTGGTAAACATTATATTTGTAAACACACTGTCCCCATGATATGTACTGAGTTTAATGCCATTGTTTAGATATAAATCTAACCCATTTCTTATTTTAGAATACACTACATCTGCGTTGTTAAACCTTGAATAATCATAATTGGTATAACGTTGATTTATTTTTTGTTGGTAGTCTATATAAGAATCAACAACACCATTCAGCGTGTTAGAATGTAACTTTCCAATAGATTCGAGTAGTAAATCAATGTGATTTTCATCTAACATATTGTTAATAAACAACTCGCTAAATGTAGTACCCTCAATCTTTTCCATCTCAAGATACCCATCACCATATGTAATTAGTTTAGGAAACATTGAAGACAAGTTAGTTGTGTGGATATCATTATAATATTTAGATTCACCTGCTAACTTTGGGTCTTCCGAATACTTTATAACTGTTTCATCCGACATTACTATCTTGTTAAAACTACGTGGTTTGATATCATCTAAATAAAATCCCAATTGTTTTGATAAATCTATTTTAGGATTTATACATAAGTCATCTATATAATGATGTGCGTGTGGTTTACCAAATACTAATTCATCATATGGAACATTAAATTTAGTCAGAGTATCGATAGTAATCTTACCAATGTCAGCAACAACCCCACCTATATTACCATTATGAGTTCTCATTCGTCTAGCCGTATAAACAATAATATAATGACCAGCCTCTTTTAATTTACGTAGATAACTAATGGTATCTTGAATTGGTTCGACGCTTGTGTAGTCTCCACTTATTCGAGGGTAAGTGACCAATGTATTATCCAGGTCAAAAACAAATCGTTGAGGTTCTACCTTATACGACTTACTAAACTCAACTATGTGTTGTGGTGTTCCTAACACATGAAAATCACTAACAGGCATACCCTTAAATACACAACTATCTTGGACCATTGATTTAATAACGTCGGACGTATAGACTTCACCATTAGTGTAATCCATTTGCGTTAGATACTTTTTTAGAGTATGTACCGATTGAAATACATAACACCCACTATTAGCATTATCTGAAACCTTCTCCTTCTCCTTGATTTCAGTAATGACGTTATCTTCATTTAACTTTATATATGAGTATATAGGTTTCGGGTCAGTACTATTAAAATACATAACAGCATTGTCTACCAATCTAACCTTACTTAATATATCTTCGTCATAAAAAGTATCACCATCTAATACGACTAATTTATCATCTGATTTAAAAAAATGTTCTATGGCAAGTCTGATAGTTTCTGCAGCACCTCGTGTATTTGGTACTGATTTAGTTTTTATGTTTGGATACTTAGACTTAATTATGTTTCCAAGATTATGTTTATCCAAAGACTCATTATAAGTGATATACAACTCATCTTCATCGGTAAGATTCAAATTATCTATTACCCAAAACAATATAGGTTTACCTAATACTTTTATAAGAGGCTTGGGTGTAGTATAATTAGCATCACTAAATCGTTGACCTATACCACCAAGAGGGATTAGAATCTTCATCGACTCTTGATGTTAACTTCGTACAACTTATTAAATGTCTCCAAATTCATTTGTTTACCTTTACTAAATATAAGTCTAGCCTCTTCAGCAGAGTGAGCATCACACGTAAATACAGATTCCATATTAGAATCGTTCTTTGAATAAAAGTAGTAAATAGCCATATTAGTTTTTCTTTTTAAGTTCTTGAATCATATCGGTAACAAACTCACCCGCGTAACCTTTACTACCCACGTTCCAATTTTGATTCATAGATGTAGTATAGCTCTCATCATTCGTTTTCCAATCGTAGATGGTAAACACTTGATTGTCCTTAGTACGAACAAAGACCCATTGTTTTTGAACCTTACCATCACTTGATACTTTACCGAACGTTGGTTCTCCAAACGTAACTGTAAGTTGTTTGTAGTTCCACCCAATCAATCGGTCTTTTAAAGAAGTACCACCAATCAGTTTAAGAGCATTCTCTTGATTGGTAATCTTATTATATTTAGCCACATTCAATTTGTATTCCTTCATATCTCTTAATCTTATATCACTAATATACAAAATATTTTTTATACTACCAAACTTTTATCGGATGAATCCAAAAAAGAATTCAAATCATCACACGATATTAAATTAAGATACTCCGTTTTGTTTTGTTGAAGGATGTTGAAATCATAGAATTCATTATCAGCAGGAGCAAGTATCTGATTTCCTTTTCTGATAATACCAACCCCATAGTCAGTATCCACAACACACATAGATAAATCGGAACGAGTCATTCGTAGTTGATAGTATGCTTTCCAAGTCGTACCATTCCACGGATAGTTGTATCCATCAATAGAATAGTTTTCCCGCTGTCTCCAAACGTTAGGTGGATTACAATCATGTATAAGAATGAACCCACCTTCGTTCAAATGGTCAAGTGAATTATAAACATCTTTGATTGCTTGTTGAGCCAAGTGTAACCCATCAATGAATATAACATCCCACTTCTTATCCTTTGGTATAATATCAAAGAACTCATCAGAAGTCATTTTATAATTAGCTACATTGTTATCAAACTCAAGACCGGGGTCTACACCATCCTTGTCTCTACACGATACCATATTGAAACACCATCGTGGATTCGACACACCAATTTCTAAATACGATTCAAAACCATAACGTTTAATAAGGTGATTTATAATCTCCCATCTATCCATACACCATGGTTCTTCCCAATGTGTTGATAGTGCTTCTTTAATCTCATCCATACGTATTCGTTATTTACTTAGAACCAAAGAATGACCTAACAAACGTATACCAAAATATAGAAGTTGGAATCGGCCATACAATTAAAAAGACAATCCTATCTCTATCATTAAAGGGTCGTATGGCATCGTTCAACCCACTCATACGTTTGTTTATTCTATCAACGATAAATAAGTTAAACGCTCCTAAGAATATGTATGTTAGTACGCTATACATAATTGTTCTCATATATACTATCCCAATCTTTTTTATCGATAATATCTACGTCTTCCCATTCTGAATCCCAATCGATAGGAAAGATGTTTGAGTCTTCTTGATGTTGTTGAAACTCTGAAGTAAAGTTGGTGTTGTTGTACCACTCTCTCAACATCTCTTGTGTACTGTAGTCATTTAATATACCATCTATACTTGTATACCCATAGTCCATATAGTAAGATAAGAGTTGAGACTCTGAGGGTGAAATCAGTTTGGCCTTCTTTACCTTGACTACTGCATAGAATTTTCTTTCTTTACTATTCTCCATCACCAAATTCTTTGTTTAATATCTCTTCTTGCCACGGTTGGAGTTTAGGTAAATCATCGGGATTTGATTCTAAGTCTATCCAACCATCTATTTCATTTAACTCCATAATAAAGTCAACCAACATCTGCTCTTCATCTTCTGGTAAGATATAGAGTTCGATGTTATCTCTATCTAACATTGATTTCTTATTCACCATTACTACATTTACAATTACCACCACAAGGGCATTGATTCCTTTTCTTGTCTTGGTTGTCTAAATAAATTTGATATAAACCTACACCAAATATTGACACCATAATTGTTACGATTACAAGTGCTATCATATTACTTACACCATTCACTAAATGCAATTTCATATGCATCTACCTTATTTAACTTTGGGTTCTCCTTGAGTTCCTTGTTAGCCCAATTGATTACTTCATCTCTCATATTGTGAGCCGATGCTTCGATTAGGATTTCTTCGATGTGGTCTGAGTCAGTCATAGTATACTTTAAATTTAATTAGACAAAGGTGCTTTTATACTTGGGTGGGATTCGTACCCATTCAATTTATAATCAAACTCACCATTTAGAATATCTACATCAGAGAACTCAATGGTTGGTAGTTCAAATGAGGTTCTACTCAATTGTTCGTTCACTGCATCTATGTGGTTATTATAGATATGTATGTCACCAAGATTTCCGATAAGTTGGTCAGCAACCATATCACATTCATCAGCAAGGAGTTGTAGTAACGTACCATATGATGCAATATTAAATGGTAGTCCTAAGAATGTATCCACACTTCGTTGATTCCACATTAGTGAGATTGCACGATACTTACTTGGGTTAGTAATCTTTTCTTCTCGTGTGGTTGGTCGTGTATACACTTGGAAACCATAGTGACATGGTGGTAGAGTCATTCCATCTAACTCACCAACGTTCCAAGCGCTGACCATATGTCTTCGTGAATCTGGATTTTCTTTTAGTCCTTTGATTAGGTTTTGGATTTGGTCGTTACCATTCCAATCTCTCCACTGTTTACCATAGATAGGACCTAACTCACCCCACGTTCTAGCAAACTCATCATTAGTCTTAATGTTCTTGATAAAAGCTTCCATGCTCATTGCCAGCCCTTGCTTATCTTCTTTATACTTCCTATAAGCATCACCATTCCAAATGTTACATCCGTTATCAACCAAATACTTAATGTTAGTATCTCCCTTTAAGAACCACTTCAATTCAGTCATCATAGTTTTGACTGCCATCTTCTTTGTGGTTAAGAGTGGGAATCCCTCGGACATCTCGTGAATAAACTGACCACCAAATACTGATAGTGTTCCAGTTCCAGTTCGGTCATCCTTTTGGATACCATAACGTAATACACGTTGGAGTAATGTGTGGTATTGATTGTCTAACGTATTCATTATTTTATAATTGTAATCATTTTAGAATAATCCTTATACCTACCTCTATCATGAACACGTAGTGATAAAGCGTAAACACCATCAGCTAAATCTAAGAATGGAAAGTTATTCTGATAATCATCTGATTGGTAAATCAAATTACCCCATCTTGAATATAACTTTAACTCTACTCTATAAGTTGGTTCGAGTGATAAGTCAAACTCATCGTTTATACCATCCCCATTTGGTGTAATGAAAGTAGGTATGTAAACATAAATTGCAGGTAGGTCTGGTGTGGGTGGAGGTAGGGGTAATGAATCTATTGGTTCAATATACTGAGCACTTAACCCACAACTTAATAACAATAATAATATTACTTTGTTCATTTGTTTATAAAGTATTTTATTAAAATATGTGCTGACTTATAATTCGTTGCTAACGGACAATCGTGTACATCACATATCCGCATCAACATAGAGATGTCTACATCGTGGGCATGTTTGCCAAGAGGGTCCCGGAAAAACACAACGCCATCAATTTCACCACGAGTAACCATCGCTGCAATTTCGGCGTCACCACCCATCGGACCTGAAGCAACACACTCCACATTATCAATGCCACTATGCTGAACGTGAGCACCAGTGGTTCCGGTTGAAACGATTGATAAGCCATCCCTATTAAAAAAGTCGAGGCGCTTAGAAACGAAAGCAACCATATCTGCTTTTTTGTTATCATGTGCAATTAGTGCTATCTTCATTAATCCATTTCGTCTTTAGGGAATCTGCTAAAGTTTCCCATCCCATCCATATCCATTGTGTCAACACGTTCGGAAGTATCCTCAGATTGTTTCTTTGAACCATTGAAGATATTCCAAATCGTGAAGTACATATACAATACGAATATGATGAATCCGATAAAGTACATTGACAAACTCATTACTCGTTGATTTTATCGAATAGAAGATAAAACAAGATTAGAGTGCCTGGCCAATGTGAAGAATACTGAGCTTCCTCGGTGTGACCCATTGCTCCTAATACTACTGAGTAGACTAACGCGATTAACGCGATTAGGGCTGGTGCCCATTTCATTAATTTTTTCATTGTAATTTATTTATTTGTTTTAGTAATTCGTTTGCTTCATACGCCAGAGTGTCACTCTTAGCTCTATCAATAGTACTCATCCTATAACTCTCTTGAATGAGTTTATCGTATTGTTCTTCTAACTTTTGTAGAGGAGTCTTCCTTTTAAAAAACTTCATCATTTCAGTCTGTCTTTCTTAGTGGGTACTGTCAAAAACATTAATAGTAATGCGAATGTAAGTACTACCACCATAAATGGTGTTGGTATCATATACTAACTTATTAAATCCTTTTGCTTTACAAGCATATAAACTGCTTTGAACATTGTAGATATTAAAAACGCAATTGCAATTCCAACACCTACTGGTTCATCAGTAACCAATGTTGCGATTGACTTCCAAGAGTATGCTATTACACCATCTCCTACAATCATAACACCAACTGCTGCTAAACTAAACTCAGATGGTAGTAGTTTCATTAAGTAGACTACTAATACAAAAAATGGTATAAGTAATATTACTGAAGATATTCCTATTATGAAATTCATTTATTTAACGTTAAAGGTTATAACCTTACTTGTACCATTTAAAATCCTCAACCCACAATGGAGTCTTCTCCCCAAAGTACGCGTTGAAGGTATTGTATTCTAAAAACTCTAAAGCCTCTTCTTCACCCATCCCATCACGTTGTATCAATACATCAATAGATTTATTCCGTGAATAAACCACTTTCCATATATTAGGTTCGAATCCAATGATTGCATCATCCAACCCATCGGCAAACATAATATCATCGGTAGATGAATATAACTCTATTATTTGTTCTTTCATAGTATTACAATATACAAAAAATAATTTACATTTCCAAATTATTTCTTCGAAATCCGATTGGTGGTTTTTCTTCACCTACCAATTCAACCTTACGATTTCTAATAAACATAGTAGTAGCTTGTAGAGTCTCGACATCAGTCTCGGTCTTTACCCATTCCATAAACCACTTTGTTAACAATTTCTTTTTTAATTTGTTCATAGCTTTTTATTTTAGATAAACAGGACCATAAGGACCATACATTGCGTTTCCATCAATTACATTACCACGTGAATGTTTTGCAGCAGCCGACCATCCGGCTGGCTTCATCAAGTCACCCTTCTTTAGTTGGACACCCTTATGTACAAATGGGATTCTTGCGATGAACCCCCATACCGAAGTCCCTACGATAATCTTGTAGAACTTAGACCCCTTGTTGATTTTGATTTGGGGAGTGGACACATAATTGTACTCACTATAATGTTCAGCCAATTGTGTAACTAACTGATTCTCAAACTCTTCAATCGAGTTTACCGCTTTGGTGTTTTGAAATACTGACATAACTATTATTTTAAAACTTCAATTACTTTACCAACTTTAACAAAGTCTTCGATAGACAATGTTGACATCCACTCTTCAGACACCTCATCGATGTGAACACCATTCTCAAGGTCAACTGACCCATCTTCCATTTGTGCGTGAACTAAAAACTCATTGGTGTCAATCACACATCCTACTGATTCTAAACTTACAAACATAACTTTTATCTCTTTCATTATTACATAGTAAATATAAGGATAAATGCCGGATTTACCAAATGTTTAATGTTAAGAAATTGTTAAATGTTTAGTTGAGGTTAAATCCCCAAGAGTACCCAAAGAAAAGAAATTGTCTATCTTCACTCCATTGTAGGTGTATCCCTAAATCAAGATAACCAGGTTCAGACTTTATAACTCTTGCGTATTGTGATATTCTAATCATATAGTTGTTATACGAATACCCATATTGTACTATACCTCGATACCATTTTATTTGTGATGAATATCCAATTGAATAATAAAACTCTTTCCATCGTGGTGTTCCTTTATATCCAACTGGCTCTTCTACATTGTTTATCATCCAAGATAACCTACCTGCTCTTTGTTGAATGGTATTATTAAAATTGATATTAATCTTAGTTGGTAAATCCAACATACCTAATTCAAAATATAATCCGTGAGTAGTAGTCACACCCACTTGAGTATATGGGTATGTTAATTGATGGTCTATGTAAACCCCGTGTTCAATTGATTTAATATAACTTTGAGATTTCGTAGAGAAGGGAATACATAACACAAGTAGCATTATGTATAGTAATCTATTCACATATATAAATATGGTTAACGTTTACCTTTCCACCAATTATATGTGTTCAAAATAATATGAACAACGGAATATCCTATCAACGTAAGCCACATTATAATACCAATACCTCGTAATATATTATCTAACACATAAGACATTAGAATGCATCCCCCCACGAGGCAAAGACATTTACCTTTGGGGTCTTCGTAAACTCCTCATCTTCAGTTACTTGGGTAACCTTCTTCTTTTGAGGTCTCTCTCTCAACATCTCAGGACGATTCTCTTGAACCCATCTTATGTACCACGGAGATATTCGTCTAACTTCGTCCACCGAGTAACCTTGGTATTTCCCACTCCTAAAAATCATATCAACGTGTGTTTAAAATAAATTTTCATTTATTGCCCTATCGCT
>Ga0209603_1001454_pt1 | contig 24512 bp, 35 predicted proteins | sample COGITO_mtgs_1206_FD_184812 | JGI IMG/M metagenome (GOLD analysis project Ga0209603, IMG submission 184812) | Pelagic marine microbial communities from North Sea - COGITO_mtgs_120607 (SPAdes) (version 2) | ecosystem: Environmental > Aquatic > Marine > Epipelagic ... | reverse complement strand
TTGCCGTCACTGCACGATGCGCAAAGCAGTATCATCGCCAACTTCGTCGAGCCTTGCGTCCGCAATCAACTCTCCAACCCTTGCCCTAGAACTGCCAGTTTGCGGAGAGACTGACGGAAGACCCTTTGATGCCATCGCTTGCACGAGACATGCCAGCAGTCCCTAGGATGCTCATGTTGTTATCGGCAGCATAATTAAAACCCACAGTCGCTGAACGGGGGGTAGCTGAACCTGAGGCATCCGTGTTCGAACCAGCAGCGCCATTGTTGGTGTAACTTGCGGACTTGCCATGAGTTAAATGACTGCGTTGTAGGCCAAGCGTCACAAAGGTTGTCAAAGCGTCCTTCTTGTACTCAAGTCCTGCCGCAACACCCCCCGTTAATTGGGTCATCGTGCGAGAACCCCATGCGTAATAGTCGCTCTCAGAGTACGAACCAATCTTTTCGTTGCTCAGGCTGGCGTTCACACCACCTATGAAGCTCAGTGTCTCAGCTATGGCTCGGTTGTATTGTGCGTCTATCCCCACAAGGACCTCCATGCCAGAGTAAGACGCCGTGACAGTCTCAGAGCCCGTCGCTTGTTGGTTGTTCATCACCTTACGCTTGGCGTCATAAGAGTTATGACCCATAAAGCCGTAGGCATCGACTACCAAGCCTGTAGAGGGTGCAAGGTCACGAAGCACTGCACCAATGTTATAGGAGTTGGCTGTAATCTCTTGGTCTTGGGTTGGGCTAATATCCAGCTCGGTATCGGACATGTTAAACACCAAGTCCAGATTAAGCGTATCGTCATTCAATGACACGGGTATGCCGATGGTGAGGCCAAGGTAATCACCGTCAAAGGACGTTTGCTTTTTGCGTGCATCCCGCTTTAAAGACCCGCTGTAAACGTTGGTCCAAACATCCACCTTAGAAGTCTGTGCAACGGACTTAACCTCAGCAGAGCCACCCGTGTTACCACCAAGTGATAGCGAGCCAATCATAGAAGTGTTGGTACCAAATTGCAGCTCGTTTTGGGTTTCTGCGTTGCCGTTGCCGAGGGCGGAGACAAGATTACAAGTATCATTGCCCGCCCAAGCCATTATCGTACACCCCGTGCCAGTGTTTGTAACACTTTGAGTGCGTCCATCGAGGTCACTGAATGTCCACTGACCTGCGCCTGTTCCTGCGCCCTTGCCAGAGACGGAGTAGGCGTAGGACGTGGATGAACCAAGGTTGAAGACTAGCTTGGAGTTGGTTGCATCATCTTTTGCGAGCAAATCACCAACAATAGTTGCGCCATCGTTTAATCTGAAGCTGTTGCCGTCACCATTGCCACTATAAAGGACCGCTGTATTTAGGTCTGTTGCTTTTACAGTGCCAGAGATAAAAGCGGCGTTGTCGCCGCCGTCGTAGCCAATACCATATGCTGCAGCGCCCGTTGTCGTAATACGACCATAGACCCAGGTATAGTTGTTGGAGCCATAATTAAAAATGCCGTGGGCATGAAAACCCTCTGTCGCAATACTGCCATAGACGTTGGTCTCGTTGGAGTCGCCATCGTTATAAATGCCATGCGCCCCTGCGCCCTCTGTCGTAATACCACCAGAGACGTTGGTCACGTTTCCGTCGCCATTATTATCGATGCCGTATGCGTAATCGCCCGTTGTAGCAATACTGCCAGTGTCTGAGACGGTTATAGTGTTGCCATTTGCAAAGTTGTCGACGTTAGTGGCTGTGATGCCAATGTCGTCCCCAGTTTCTATGGCAATCCCAAGGCTAACCGTGTCATTGCCGTTGATTGCATTGTCAGCGATAGCAGCAGCAGCCCCACCATCTGATGTCCCGACACCGTTTGTGCTGCCATTATCGCTTGTAATCACAAAGTCTGTCGCCCTCGCTGGTGATGATAAGGCGAGGCAAACTAGGGCAGATGCTCCCAGTAGAAAAACCTTACAGTGTTTGAAGCTTGCTGGGGTGGAATGTGACATGGCTTTGCCTCCGGTAAGGTGACAAAACATATCGTCAACTTGCGTTTAAAACGCTAAGCGTTAAGCCTAGGTCGGCTTGCCCGTTAAAGCCAGACATTTATAAAGGACGCTCAGCACTACCTTGAGATTGTTAACTAGGCCATATGCAGCGCTTAAAACCCTCTGTGTGAGGCTGTATGACGCCCCCTAGAGGGCTTGTATTTAGCCACTGTGGCAAGTGAAATCCTTAACACCCCAAAAAAAAACACCCGACTTGTTATATAAAAAATAGACCCTGCCATATGGTCTACCCTTTCTTGCATCGAAGTCGTTTTCACTTCAATTACAAAGGGTTAACCATAGGTCTAAAAAGAGATGGTGCGGCCGAGAAGACTCGAACTTCCACGGGTGTTACCCCACAGCGACCTCAACGCTGCGCGTCTACCAATTCCGCCACGGCCGCACGCCTCAGCAGGCTTGTTTGCTAACAAATATTGCGCCCGATAACAAGCGCCATATCGTGCTAAATCCCGTCGCCATCAATATTCAAATGAATGCCGCACTCGTCCTTATCGCTATCCACCCAGCGACCCGAGCGATAATCATCGCCCTCTTTCACTTTATTGGTGCAAGGCGTGCATCCAATCGACAGATAGCCATCTTTCACCAAAGGGTGACGCGGCAACTCATGCTGCTCGATATAGGCCTTCAGCTCGTCCAATTGCCAATTGGCCAATGGGTTCAGCTTAAAGCGGCCATCGGTATCGCGCTCGATGATGTCCATCGTGGCGCGCGTGCCGGTTTGAAACCGCTTGCGACCCGTAATCAAAGCATCAAAGGGAGCCACGGCGCGCGCTTGTGGGCGCACTTTGCGCAAATCACAACACGCATCCGTGTCGCGCTGCCAAAGCCCGCCCTTGGGGTCTTCGGCCAGCAGATCCTCCGGATGGGGGAAATTTGTACGCACATCGATCAGCTTCAGCTTGTCTTGCAACCGATCGCGATAGCGCAAGGTCTCGCCGAATAATTTGCCCGTGTTCAACATAATCACCGGCAGGCTCGGCTCGATTTGCGAAATCATATGCAGCAAAATCACCGACTCGGCGCCGAACGAAGACACAATGGTGATGCGGTCGATAAATTGCTCGTGAATGGCATGGCGCAAAATCTCTTGCGCGCTCATCGTCTCATAGCGCGCGTTCAGCGCCGCGAGGTCAAGCTCGGCCACTTGCGGGGTCGGCGTTTGTGTTTGGGCGACTTGGGTCATGCCAGCCAACCTTTCTCATCAATCACATCATTGGTGCGCTCAATCAGGGCTTTGAAATCGGCGCCTTGCGCGCGCCATTCTTCTCTGCGGGTCGACAATTCGGTGAGCCTTGCCTCCCACTCGGCCGGATAATGCCCCTCTAGGGAGGTCTTCAAACGACGCGCCAAGCCGGGTGATTTGCCGCCCGTCGAAGCCGTCAGCAACATGTCGCCACGGCGCACAATCGCTGGCACGTGGAAATCGCAAAGCGGTTTCACATCCTCCACATTGACCAGCGTTTTATGCGTGCGCCCCTGCGCGGTAAACTGCTCGGCCAGCGCGTCTTCCACATTGGCGACATAAATCACATGACAGGCCGCGATGTCGGCCTCGCTCGGCCAGCTTTGCGTTAAACGGTCGCCCGCCAAGGCTTGCATTTCCTCGCCAGCGTCTTGCGCAAACACGCGCACAAATTGCGCACCGGCCGCATCGACCATCTCAAGCCGACGCCGCGCCTGTGGGCCGGCGCCGATAATGGCTAAGCTAAGCTCTGCGACATCTAGAATGACGGGTAACATAAAGTCTCCTATTTCCACTTATATGGGGCATTCGCGGGCGCATTTCAATATTTATCAGTAAACATATGTGAATTATTTTATTTTACATATAAATTTGTTTTTTAATCCCCAAGCCGAAATGCTAAGACAGCCTATGTCTAGTTTCCAGCCGCCCGAGATACGCTTTAGCGATACGCCCGTTGCCTACCCCGATGCGGTGGCCTTTATGGAGGCGCGCGTGCAAGACATTATCGACGGTCGGGCGCGCGAATGCATCTGGTTTCTCGAACACCCCCCCCTCTATACGGCAGGTACCAGCGCCAATCCAGCCGACTTAGTGCAGCCCGATCGCTTTCCTGTTTATGCCAGCCAGCGCGGCGGTGAATATACCTATCATGGGCCCGGCCAGCGCGTGGTTTATTTGATGCTGGATTTGCGAACCCGTGGCCGCGATGTGCGCTGCTTTGTTCGCCAAGCTGAAGATTGGGTCATTCAGACGCTGGAAGATTTTAACCTTCAAGCCCATGTCACGCCCGGGCGCGTGGGCGTATGGGTGCCGCATCCCAATTCGGCAGGCCAGCGCGAAGACAAAATCGCTGCCGTGGGGATGCGTATTCGTCGCTGGGTGAGTTTTCACGGTATCTCGATAAATGTCGAACCCGAGCTTAGCCATTTCGACGGCATTATTCCGTGCGGCATTCGAGACCAAGGCGTCACCAGCCTTGTCGATCTGGGGCTGCCCGTCAGCATGGCCGAGCTCGACAAAGCTCTGTTGGATAATTTTGAAACCGCTTTCGCCCGTCCCGACGAGGCTTAAAACAGGCTCTATTCGAACTCAATCATCACGTCGTCGACGGCCAATTTATCGCCAGCCGCGCATAAGACTTTGGTTACGGTTGTGTCTTTTTCGGCGCGCAGAATATTTTCCATTTTCATCGCTTCGACCACCGCCAGAGGCTGACCCGCTTTTACGGCTTGGCCTGCCTCGACCGCAATCGAGACGACCACGCCGGGCATTGGGCAGATAAGTTCTTTATCAGATGTGCCATCGGTTTTCTCTGGCATGTAAGCCATCAGGGCTTGCGCGGCCATGCGGCGCACATAAACATCGGTGGCGGCACCGCGACCCGTTAAGGTGAAGCCTTCCGAATGGCGCTCGACCGCGACGCTAACCGCCTCGCCATTGACACTGCCGTGGAAGAATAAATCGCCGGGCAACCAATCGCTCTCCAGCGAGATGTCGACGCCGTTCAGCGTGACACCCGTCTCGGTTTTTATCGCCGAGAAAACCGTCTCGCCGATTTGCACAGCCTGCTCGGCTTCGGGCGTAAACTGATGGCCAGGCAAAACTTGCGAGCCTTCCGTGGCGCGCATTTGCGACACATGCGACATGGCAAAACCAATGACCGCCAAAGCCTCGACGCGCGCGCTATCTTGCGGCGCGCCCTCAAAGCCATCGGGATATTCTTCCTCGATAAAGGCCGTGGTAATCGTGCCAGCGCGGAAGCGCTCATGCTGCATAATGGCGGCGCAGAAATCGATATTATGACGAATGCCATCGATGCGGAAATTATCTAGCGCAACGCCCATCGCGTCCACGGCTTGCAACCGGTCGGGGCCATGGGTCACCAGCTTGGCAATCATTGGGTCGTAGAAAAGCGAAATCTCGCCACCCTCATAAACGCCCGTATCATTGCGCACGGTAATGCCATCTTGCGTGCCTTGCGCGGGCGGACGATAGCGCGACAGACGCCCCGTCGATGGCAAGAAACCCCGATACGGATCTTCGGCGTAAACCCGACTTTCCATCGCCCAGCCGTTAAGCTGCACGTCTTTTTGCTTCATATCCAGCTTTTCGCCAGCCGCGACTTTAATCATCTGCTCGACCAAATCGACACCCGTGATTAACTCGGTAACCGGATGCTCGACTTGCAGGCGCGTGTTCATTTCGAGGAAATAGAAATTCTTATCGCCATCGACGATAAATTCTACCGTGCCAGCCGAGCAGTAATCTACCGCTTTCGACAAGGCGACCGATTGCTCGCCCATGGCTTTGCGGGTCGCTTCGTCGAGGAACGGGCTTGGCGCTTCTTCGATAACCTTTTGGTTGCGGCGCTGAATGGAACATTCGCGCTCGCCCAGATAAATCACATTGCCGTGTTTATCGCCGAGGATTTGAATTTCAATATGGCGCGGTTGGGTGACGAATTTTTCGATGAAAATACGGTCATCGCCAAAGCTCGAAGCCGCTTCGTTTTTCGACGACTGAAACCCTTCGCGCGCTTCTTCGTCGTTCCAAGCAATCCGCATGCCTTTGCCGCCGCCGCCAGCCGAGGCTTTAATCATCACCGGATAGCTAATCTCATTGGCAATTTTTACGGCTTCCTCGGCGTCCGCAATCAACCCCATATGACCCGGCACAGTGGAGACACCGGCTTCGGAGGCGAGTTTTTTCGAGGTGATTTTATCGCCCATTTTTTCAATGGCATTGGCAGGCGGGCCAATGAAAGCCACGCCAGCTTTTTCCAAAGCTTCGGCGAAGACTTTATTCTCGCTCAAAAACCCATACCCCGGATGCACCGCTTCGGCGCCGCTTTGCTGGATGGCATCGAGAATTTTATCGATGACCAAATAGCTCTCGGATGCCGGCGCGCCACCGATGTAAATCGCCTCATCGGCCTCGCGCACATGCAAGGCTTGGGCGTCAGCATCGGAATAGACAGCGACGGTTTGAATGCCCATAGCGCGCGCTGTCCGAATGACACGGCAGGCGATTTCACCACGGTTTGCAATTAGAATTTTCTTAAACATATCAGATACCTAAAGCGGAATATTATCGTGTTTTTTCCAAGGATTCTCGAGCTTCTTAGACGATAGAAGCGCCAAAGCTCGGGAAATGCGACGACGCGTATTATGCGGCTGAATGACCTCGTCAATATAGCCACGTTCCGCTGCCACGAATGGATTTAGGAAACGTTCTTCATAATTTTCAACATGCTCGGCAATCTCTTCATCGTTGCCGATGGACGAGCGGAAAATAATTTCTACCGCGCCCTTCGCCCCCATCACCGCAATCTCGGCGGTCGGCCAAGCGTAGTTGAAATCGCCACGCAAATGTTTCGACGCCATCACATCATACGCCCCGCCATAGGCTTTGCGCGTAATCAACGTGATTTTCGGCACGGTGGCTTCGGCATAAGCAAATAGCAATTTCGCGCCATGTTTAATCAGCCCGCCATATTCTTGCGAGGTTCCAGGCAGAAAGCCCGGCACATCCACAAGCGTGACAATCGGCACATCAAACGCATCGCAAAAGCGCACGAAACGCGCAGCCTTGCGGCTTGCATCGCTGTCCAACACGCCAGCCAAAGTCATCGGCTGATTGGCGACAAAACCAACCGTCTTGCCTTCCATACGGCCAAAGCCCGTGATGATATTCTTGGCGAAATCTTTTTGAATTTCAAAGAAGTCCCCCTCATCGATTACCTTCTCGACCAGCTCCATCATGTCATAGGGCATGTTGGGATTGTCGGGGATGAGCGTGTCCAAGCTCGGATCCATGCGGTCGCGCACGTCAAAACTCGGGCGCTCGGGCGCGCCTGTGCGGTTGGAGAGCGGCAAGAAATCGATGAGACGACGCAGCTCAGTCAGCGCTTCCACATCATTATCATAGGCGCCATCGGCGACCGAAGATTTGCTGGTGTGGACTTTCGCGCCGCCCAATTCTTCGGCGGTCACTTCTTCATTGGTCACGGTTTTCACCACATCGGGGCCCGTCACAAACATGTAAGACGTGTTGCGCACCATGAAGATGAAATCGGTCAGAGCCGGCGAATACACATCGCCGCCCGCGCAAGGCCCCATAATCATGGTGATTTGGGGAATAACGCCCGAGGCCAAAGTATTGCGCTGAAACACTTCCGCATATCCGCCCAGCGCATCGACGCCTTCTTGAATGCGCGCGCCGCCTGCATCGAGAATGCCGATAATCGGCACGCCATTGCGCAGCGCCATGTCTTGCACTTTGTTGATTTTTTTCGAATGCGCCCGAGACAGCGAGCCGCCAAATACGGTGAAGTCTTTGGCGAAGAGATAAATCGGGCGCCCGTTCACCGTCCCCCAACCTGTCACCACGCCGTCGCCTGGAATCTTCTTATCCTGCATGCCAAACTCTTGGCAGTCATGCTCGACGAACATATCGATTTCTTCAAAACTATCGGGGTCGAGCAGCAGCTCGATGCGCTCGCGCGCCGTCAGCTTGCCGCGCGCGTGTTGCGCTTCAATGCGCTTTTCGCCGCCACCCAGACGGGCAACGCTACGCCGCTCTTCTAATTCTTTAACAATATCACGCATAATCTCCCCCGCGTCACTGTTGTAGAGCTGATAAATACCGCGCTATGGCTTTGATTTCCAGTGCTATATTGCCTAATCGCACTTGCGCTTCCTCATCGCGGCCCCAGGTCTCGATTTGGAATAAATCATCCAAAAAAGCCAGCTCATAAGCCTGTTCGGGCGAAATCTCGCCCTGCTCTAAGGCCAAGGCCAGAACGCCCGAGCCGAGAAGCGCGGCCGTATGCGCCAATCCAGTCAGGCGAAACGCATCTTCGCCCGCCACTTGTTTTAAAATCTCTTCCGTTTGCGCTGGCTGCTCTATCGGCAATACCGAATGCGTGACCTGCAAAACAATGCCGAATTGGGTCTTCGCCCAAGCCAAAATAGGATCCCAGCCTTGCGCCTGTTTGGCGATAAGCGGGTCGGGAGCCTCGGCCCGATAGCACAGCAAATCAGACATGCCATAGGCGGCAAACGCCCTGCGGGTTTCTGGTATGACGCCAGCCACACGGTCGAGCGAAGTCGAGACAAGGCGCATGTGCAGCATCGACAATGTATCCACCTCTTCGCCCTGCGCTTGCCAGTCGTCCGCCACCAATTGCGCGAGCGCTTTTGTCGGCAAAACCAACGCGCTTTTCGCCGGCGTTTTCAAAACATGCGCATCCAGCTTGACGATAAATCCATCGTCTTGCTCGGCAAGGGTTACCGCTTCATAGAATCGTTTGGCCATCGTTACTCGGGCTGAAATTGAGAGATTAAAAGACGCAAATCTTCGGGCGTTTTGGCAATCGCATCGGCGCCAGATTCTTCTAGCTCCTCGACCGTTTGATAGCCCCAACCGACACCAATGGTGCGCGCGCCAGCGGCTTTGGCCATCATAATATCGAAACTCGTGTCGCCAATCATTAGGCTTTGGGCGGGCGTTGCGCCGGTTTCGCGCATCGCATCCAGCATTAAATCGGGGGCGGGTTTGCCGGGGCCATCGTCGGCGCTTTTCAGCACTTGGAAAAACTCGCGAATATCATAAGCGTCCACCACACGGCTCAAGCCACGGCGCGACTTCATGGTGATAATGCCCAGCAGCGTATCGTCGAGCTTGCCGAGTTCGAGAATTTGCGCATGCATGCCGTCAAACATCACCTGACCACGGTCGTCTTGCTGAACTAAATCTTGATAGGTCTCGCGATAGACATCCAACATATTCACAATCTGGTCGTCGCTGGCTTCTGGCACATGGCCGCGCAGCGCCACATCGATAGGGAGCCCCACGGCATACAGGATATCGCGGCGCGATGGGCAGGCAAAATCATGCGCCGCCAAAGCCGTTTGCGTGGCGGTGATGATGGTCTGTTGGCTATCCACCAACGTGCCGTCGCAATCGAAAACGATCAGCCGCATTATTTCCCCTCATCAAACGGAATCTCTCCGTCTTTCAAATCAAAGTTTAGCATATCCCATGTTTCAGCCATATGATCGCGCAAGGGCGCCTTGCATCGCAAAACACCGCCACGCGGATGAGGCATCATAATCGAGCGGGCGTGCAAGTGAAGCCTTTTTGGCAAGATACCGCCGTATTCTTCGTTTTCGCTCTCCACTCGATACTTCTGATCCCCAACCAGAGAATGGCCAATCGCCGCCGCATGGGCGCGAATTTGATGCGTCCGACCGGTTAGCGGACGAAACGCCAGCCAAGAAAACCGCTGCCCAACCCGCGCGATTTCCATGAAATCCGTATCCGCTTTCATGGCATCGCTGTCGTCGGGCTCGACGGGGCGCACACGTTCGCCCCCATCAGCCGCCGCGCGTTTGGCCAGCGGCACCCGAATGGAACCTTGCGACGGGCGCGGCACGCCGTAAACCAAAGCCCAATAAACCTTCTCGGCCTCGCGGCTGGCGAACTGACGGGTCAAGAATTGCGCCGCCTTGCGATTGCGCGCCAAAACCAAAACGCCCGACGTATCGCGGTCAAGCCGATGCACGAGGCGCGGCGCTTCGGCCTCCTCAAATTGTAAAGCGGGCAAAGCCGCATCGATATGCATGGTGGTTTTGCTGCCGCCCTGCACCGCCAGACCTGACGGTTTGTTGATGACCATCACATCTTTATCGCGGTGAATAATCGCCGATTGCAGCTCGGCCACCAAAGCATCTGGCACCGAGACCGGGCGCACGGTGCGCTTGGCGCCCTGCTCTGGCACTTCGGGTGGCACGCGGATGATTTGGCCTTTTTGGATGCGGTCGGCCGCTTTGGCGCGTTTGCCTTCCACGCGCACGAGGCCTTGGCGCAGTAGTTTTTCCAAACGGCCTTGGGTCAGCGCGGTGAAATATTTGCGAAACCATCTGTCGAGGCGCAGACCATCATCCTCGCCTTTGACTTTAATTTGTCGAACGCCCGCCATTTATAAACCCTTCACCAGCAGATAGCCTGCCGCAAACACCAATAGACCGCCGACAAGCGAACCGCCCAGATAGCCGCTTACGGATAAAATTTCGCGTTTCTCTAGCAGTTGAAATAGCTCCATAGAGAAAGCCGAGAAAGTGGTAAAGCCGCCCAGCACACCGACCCCGACAAACAAACGAAGCCCCTCTTGGGCGCCGCTTTGCTTCGACAGCCAGCCGATCAGCACCCCCATGAAAAACGAGCCGAGCAAATTGACGCTAAGCGTTGCCCATGGAAAACCCGTCGGGGATTTCAGCCATCCGCTGATGCCAAAGCGTGCCACAGCGCCCAACGCGCCGCCGCAAGCGACCCAGATAACAGATTGTAATGCCATGGTGAGGTGGCCTCCCGATTCGGCGTTCAAAATAGCACAGAACCCTGCCGCCATAAAAAAGACACGAAAACCGAAGGGCTTTCGTGTCTCTTCAAATTTAATGGATGAGATTAGGCAGTGGCTGCAGCCAGCTCCTCGCCTTCGTCGCTCATCATCACGGGGCCAGAATCTTGGCCTTTCGCGGTTACATCGCGGTCGACAAATTCAATCACGGCCATAGGCGCATTGTCGCCATAGCGGAAACCCGCTTTGAGAACGCGGATGTAGCCCCCCGGGCGTTCGGCATAGCGAGCGGCCAGCGTATCAAATAATTTAGCGCCCCACTGTTGGTCTGGAAGCTGAGCATAGGCGCGACGACGAGCCGCCAAGTCACCCTTTTTGCCCAAAGTCACAAGCTTCTCAACGAAGGGGCGAAGCTCTTTGGCTTTTGGCAAAGTCGTTACAATTTGCTCATGCTTGATGAGGGCAACGGCCATATTTCCAAGCATCGCCTTACGGTGACTGCTTGTCCGATTTAGTTTACGTCCTGCTTTTGCATGGCGCATAACGTCACTCCTTTACGCTCTGATGAGCCTTAGTAATTATCTTCAAACTTTTTAGCAAGCTCTTCGATGTTCTCTGGTGGCCAATTCGGCACATCCATTCCTAGGTGCAGACCCATTTCGGCCAGAACCTCTTTGATTTCGTTCAACGACTTGCGGCCAAAGTTTGGCGTGCGCAGCATTTCGCCTTCGGATTTTTGAATTAGGTCGCCGATGTAAACGATATTGTCGTTTTTCAGGCAATTCGCCGAGCGAACCGAAAGTTCCAACTCGTCGACTTTCTTCAGCAAAGCTGCCGAGAAACCCGTTTCTTCGATGGCCGAAGTCTCTTCGACTTGCACTTCTGGCTCTTCGAAATTGATGAAGCTTTGCAGCTGGTCTTGCAAAATACGTGCCGACAAGGCCAAAGCATCTTCTGGCGTTACGGTGCCATTGGTTTCGATTTCCATGGTCAATTTATCATAATCCAGCACTTGGCCTTCGCGGGTGTTTTCTACATTGTAGGAAACGCGGCGCACAGGGCTGTAAAGACTGTCGACAGAAATAAGGCCGATAGGCGCATCTTCTGGACGGTTCTTTTCAGCTGGCACATAGCCACTGCCGGTTTTAATGGTGAATTCAAAACGCACTTCCGCGCCTTCATCCAAAGTGCAGATAACCAAATCTGGATTTTGAATGGTCACGGCGGCATTTTCTTCAATGTCGCCAGCGGTCACAACGCCAGGACCTTTTTTCGACAAAGTCAGGCGCTTGGTGCCTTCTGCGTCCATGGCCAAAGCCATTTTTTTGATGTTCAAAACAACATCGGTCACATCTTCGCGAACGCCTGGAATGGACGAAAACTCGTGCAGCACACCATCAATTTGAACCGCGGTAACCGCCGCTCCTTGAATGGACGACAGCAATACGCGACGCAGCGCATTGCCCAGCGTCAGGCCAAAGCCACGCTCTAGCGGCTCGGCGACAACGCGCGCTTCACGGCTTTCATCATGGCCCGGAATAATATCCAGCTTGGTAGGCTTAATCAGCTCTTGCCAGTTTTTTTGGATCATGATGGTACCTCTTAAATTTCTATGCAGATGGGGAGAACAGCGGCCAAATTAAACGCGACGGCGTTTTGGCGGACGGCACCCATTATGTGGAATTGGCGTTACATCTTTAATCGATGTAATGGTAAAGCCGGCAGCTTGCAAAGCGCGTAACGCGCTCTCGCGACCCGAACCTGGCCCCCGCACATTTACTTCCAAAGTCTTCATACCGTGTTCCATGGCTTTGCGGCCCGCATCTTCAGCTGCCACTTGCGCCGCATAAGGGGTCGATTTACGAGACCCTTTAAAACCCATAGTGCCTGCAGAAGACCAGCTAATCGCGTTGCCTTGGGCATCGGAGATTGTGATCAAAGTATTGTTAAAGGTCGAGTTAACGTGGGCAACACCAGATGTGATGTTCTTCCGCTCGCGACGCCGTACCCGTGATTTTTCTGTAGCCATGATAAACCCCTACCTATTTTTTCTTGCCAGCAATGGCACGAGCCGGGCCCTTGCGGGTGCGCGCATTGGTATGCGTGCGCTGACCGCGAACCGGCAAATTACGACGATGACGAAGACCACGATAAATCCCCATATCGAGCAAACGCTTGATATTCATAGAAACTTCGCGGCGCAAATCACCTTCCACAACATAGTCTGCATCAATGCTTTCGCGAATTTGGATCACATCCGCATCCGACAATTCATTGACACGACGCTCTGCCGGAATACCGACTTTGTCGCAAATTTCTTTCGCCTTGGCGTCGCCGATCCCGTGAATATAGGTCAGGGCGATTACTACGCGCTTGGCAGTTGGAATGTTAACACCAGCTATACGAGCCACTTGCTTCTCCTTTTCACCGTTTCCGGCGGGCGCCGTCCCTGCCCAAATGGCAGAAAACCGACAAATTTGCGAGTTTTATCTTGGGTAAGACCGTAGGACCTTAGTAAAGCGCGGATTATAGGAAATTCGCCCCGCCAGTCAACCGTAAACCCTTTGAAAAACTCAGTTAATCTCCTTCAACACAGCCTGAATTTGCTGTGTCACTTCATCCATGTCTTGCATACCGTCCAAAGTCTTCAAAATACCCTTGGAGGCATAAAACTCCGCAACCGGTGCCGTTTGCTCTTCATAGACGCGCAAACGATGCTGCAAAGCTTCTTCCGTATCATCCTCGCGCGGGCCGCTTTCGCTTTCCGCCGCTCGCTTCAAAATGCGCCCGATAAGAACTTCTGCGTCTACCGCAAGCTCCACCACGCCATCCAAAGCGATATTCTTGGCCACCAACATCTCGTCCAAGGCCTCGGCCTGCGCCACATTGCGCGGAAACCCATCAAGAATAAATCCATTGACACAATCGGCTTCATCGATGCGGTCGGAAATAATTCCCACCACAACGCCATCCGGCACTAAATCGCCCCGTGCCATAATATCTTTGGCTTGTTTGCCAATTTCGGTCTCCGCAGCCACAGCAGCACGCAGCATATCGCCGGTCGAAAGCTGGCGAATATCGAAAGCCGCTTCCATGCGTTGCGCTTGGGTGCCTTTGCCAGCACCAGGAGGCCCGAGGAAAATTAGCTTCAACGCCTTTTGCCCCCGACTTTAGATTTCTTAATCAAGCCCTCATATTGATGCGCGAACAAATGGCCTTGCACCTGCCCTACCGTGTCCATGGTCACATTAACCACGATGAGCAACGAGGTACCGCCAAAGTAAAACGGCACGTTATAGGCATTGATGAGGAACTCTGGCAGCAAGCAAACCAGCGTCAGATACATGGCGCCAACAGCCGTCAAACGGGTCAAGACGCGGTCGATATATTCCGCCGTGCGCTGTCCCGGACGAATGCCCGGAATAAAGCCGCCGTAGCGCTTCAGATTATCCGCCGTGTCGTTCGGGTTGAAAACAATCGACGTATAGAAGAAGCAGAAGAAAATAATACCCGCCGCATAAGTCGCCATGTAAAGCGGCTGACCCCGACCCAAGAGCGCGGCCACGGTTCCCAAAGCGCCACCTGTGGCATCGGTCGAGAAATTGGCCAGCGTCACCGGCATCAGCAAAAGAGACGAGGCAAAAATCGGCGGAATAACGCCGGCTGTGTTGAGTTTCAATGGCAGATGCGAGCTTTCGCCTTGCGCCATACCACTCGCCGTTTGGCGTTTTGGATATTGCACCAAGAGGCGGCGCTGCGCGCGCTCCATGAAGACGATGAAAGCAATCACCGCAATCACCATGACGATGAGCGCGAGAATGATAAAGGTCGAGATGGCGCCTTGGCGTCCCAGCTCTAACGTGCCAGCCAAGGCGGAAGGCAGCTCCGCCACAATGCCGGCAAAAATAATCAGCGAGATGCCATTGCCGACACCGCGCGCCGTAACTTGCTCGCCCAACCACATCAAGAAAACCGTGCCGCCGACCAAAGTAATCACCGCGCTGGCGCGGAAATAAAATCCGGGGTCGACCACAACGCCTTGCGCGCCCTCAAGCCCTACCGCAATGCCGTAGCCTTGAACGGTCGCCAGAAGCACTGTGCCGTAACGTGTATATTGGTTGATCTGTTTGCGACCCGCTTCGCCGTCTTTCTTGAGTTGCTCAAGATGCGGCACTACCGAGGTGAGAAGCTGAATAACAATCGAGGCCGTAATATACGGCATGATGTTCAACGCAAAAATAGCCATCCGGCCAACCGCGCCGCCGGCAAACATGTTGAACATGCCAATAATGCCAGACTGCTGTTGCGAGAAGACCGACTGCAAAGCCTGCGGGTCGATGCCCGGCAACGGAATATACGTGCCAAGGCGATAGACCAAGAGCGCACCCAGTGTGAACCAGATACGCTTTTTAAGCTCATCGGCGGTACGAAACGCCGAGAAGCTCATATTCGCAGCAAGCTGTTCTGCAGCTGAAGCCATGCAAGTTCTCTCCCTAAGACCTAGGCTTCTTCCGAAGCTTCAGGGGCCGCTGGTGTTTCAGATTTCGCCAGAAGGATCACTTTGCCGCCCAGCTTTTCAACCGCAGCTTGCGCCGCTTTCGAAATGCCGACGACTTCAAAGTCGAGCTTTTCTTTCAGCTCCCCTTTGGCCAGAATGCGCACGCCGTCCAATTCGCGGCGAAGAACGCCGGCTTCAACCAGGCTGGCTGCCGAAACAGTCGCGCCTTTGGCCAATTTGCCAGCTTCGATAGCGACCTGTAAGCGACCCAAATTCACTGCATTGAGTTTCTTCGGGTTCGGCACGTTAAAGCCGCGCTTTGGCAGACGTTTGAACAAAGGCATTTGCCCGCCTTCAAAGCCTTTAATCGCAACACCCGAGCGTGAGGTTTGACCCTTCACACCACGGCCAGCGGTTTTACCTTTGCCAGAAGACGTACCCCGGCCAACGCGCATGCGTGACTTACGGGCCCCTTCATTATCGCTAAGTTCGTTCAGTTTCATAACTCTTCTCCAAAACGCTCGTCTTTAAAAATGCTAACGTCTTCAATTACCTAGGCGTCGATTACGCGCACTAGATGGGCAACTTTTTCAATCATACCGCGAACGGCAGGCGTGTCTTCAAGCTCACGACGACGACCGCATTTGTTCAACCCAAGACCTACCAACGTGGCGCGTTGATCTTGTGGGCGACCAATCGGGCTGCCTGTCTGCTCGACAATAACGGTTTTTGCTTTTGCCATGATCGCGTCTCCTAATTAGCCGCTTCGGCTTCGGCGTCGGTTGCATCGTTCGCGTCATCGCGGCGACGGGTGATCAAATCGCTAACTTTCTTACCACGACGCGCCGCTACGGCACGAGGGCTGCCTTGCTTCTTCAGGGCGTCAAAAGTTGCATGAATCATATTGTAAGGGTTTGAAGAGCCGATCGACTTGGCGACCACATCTTGCATACCCAAAACTTCAAACACAGCACGCATCGGGCCACCGGCAATAATTCCGGTACCGGGAGGTGCGGCGCGCAAAGCCACTTTACCGGCGCCATGGCGCCCAGCAATATCATGGTGCAACGTCCGGCCTTCGCGCAGAGGCACACGGATCATGTGACGCTTTGCAGCCTCGGTTGCTTTGCGAATGGCCTCTGGCACTTCGCGGGCTTTACCCTTGCCAAAACCGACGCGTCCGCGCTGATCGCCAATTACCACCAGAGCGGCAAAACCGAAGCGACGGCCACCTTTGACCACTTTCGCAACCCGGTTAATATGAACTAGACGGTCGACGAATTCATTATCTTCGTCTCGGTTATCCCGTTTATCGTTTCTTGCCACGCTTTTTCTCCTCTTATCCGGTTTAGAAGCTCAAACCGGCTTCGCGAGCGGCTTCGGCTAATGCCTTAACGCGCCCATGATAGATATAGCCACCGCGATCAAAGATAACGGTTTCAACACCCGCCTTCTTCGCGCGCTCAGCGATTTGTTTCCCAATGATACCAGCGGCGTCTACATTGCCACCCGAACCTGTGAAGTCTTTGTCTTGCGTTGAAGCAGACGCCAAGGTACGGCCAGCCAAATCGTCAATGACTTGCGCATAAATATGCTTTGACGAGCGGAATACCGAAAGTCTGGCGCGACCATTTGCAACTTTGCGTAATTGGCGGCGAACCCGCTGCTTACGACGTTCATCTGTTGTAATCTTACGACCCATGATCGACCCCTACTTCTTCTTGCCTTCTTTGCGGAAGACATATTCGCCTTCATACCTAACACCCTTGCCTTTATAAGGCTCTGGCGGACGGTAACTGCGGATTTCAGACGCCACTTGACCGACTTTTTGCTTGTCGATACCCGTAATCACAATCTCTGTTTGCGATGGGCAATCGACGCTGATGCCTTCCGGAACCGGAAAATCGACATCATGGCTAAAGCCTAGTGACAGTTTCAATGTTTTACCCTGCATGGAGGCACGATACCCAACACCCTGCAATTGCAGCTTGCGTGTAAAGCCTTCCGAGACGCCGGTCATCAGGTTTTGAACCAATGAACGGCTCAAACCCCAAAAACTACGCGCGGTCTGCGATTTATTCGCAGGTGCCAGTGTCACGCCATTGTCATCATGGACGGCGGTAACATTTTCCGACAGGGTAACAGCCAATTCGCCCTTAGGGCCTTTGACCGACATGTTTTGTCCGTTCAGGCTAACTTCGACGCCCTTCGGAATTCCAACTGGTTTTTTACCAATACGAGACATTTTTTATCCTTTCCGAACCCGTCTTAGAAGACGCGGCACAGAATTTCCCCACCCACATTGTTTTCACGAGCGGCATTATCCGTCATCACACCCTTGGGCGTCGAGATGATGGAAATACCAAGACCATTGCGGACAACCGGCATGGTTTTTACCGATGAATAAACCCGACGACCTGGCTTGGACACGCGTTGAATTTCTTGAATGACCGGCTGGCCTTCATAATATTTCAACTCAATGTTCAACTCACCAGACCCATTGTCGAGTTTGTTTTCCGAATAGCCACGAATATAGCCTTCGTCTTGAAGGACATCCAGCACCCAGCTGCGAAGCTTGGAGGCTGGGCTAATGACCGTGCTTTTGCCACGCATTTGAGCGTTGCGGATGCGGGTCAGCATATCACCTAGAGGATCGTTCATACCTATACCTCCTTACCAGCTAGACTTGACCATGCCCGGGATCAGTCCTTGATAGGACAGGTCCCGAAGCGCGATGCGCGACATGTTCAGTTTACGATAATAACCACGCGGACGACCCGTCACGCCGCAACGATTGCGGACACGGATTTTCGCGGAGTTGCGAGGCAGCTCGGCCAATTTCAGACGCGCCTTAAAACGCTCTTCATTGGTTAAAGACTGATCTTTTGCAATCGCCATGAGACCTGCGCGCTTGGCCGCATATTTCTCTACCAGACGTTTACGCTTATTGTTGCGTTCGATGGAACTCTTCTTCGCCATATCTATCTCCCCCGCTCTATTCGCCGAACGGAAAGTTAAAGCCGCGCAATAATTCGCGAGCCTGATCGTCATCTTTGGTTGTGGTGCAAACGATAATGTCCATACCCCAAATTGTGTCGACCTTGTCATAGTTAATTTCTGGGAACACGATGTGTTCTTTCAGGCCCATAGCAAAATTGCCATTGCCATCGAAACTCTTGTCGTTCAGCCCGCGAAAGTCACGCACGCGAGGCAAAGCTACGTTAATCAAGCGATCCACAAACTCAAACATGTGGGCGCCACGAAGGGTCACTTTCACACCGAGAGGCATTTCTTCGCGCACTTTAAAGCCAGCAATCGACGTGCGGGCATAAGTGATAACCGGCTTCTGACCTGCAATATCTTGCATGGCAGAAAACGCAGAGTTGATTTTCTTGGTGTCTTGCGTGGTTTCACCGACCCCCATATTGAGGACGATTTTTTCCAGCGCCGGCACTTGCATCGGGTTTTTCAACTCGAATTTTTCAATCAGCGCACTGCGAATAACGTCATGATATTGCGTTTTCAGGCGCGGTACATAGGTCGTATCAGCCATCGATCACTTCTCCTGAACGTTTAGCGATGCGCGACTTGGTGCCGTCATCATTAAGTTTGTAACCAACCCGCGAAGGCGATCCGTCTTTAGGATCGGCAATTGCCAAATTGGACACGTGAATTTTGCTTTCGCGATTGATAATGCCGCCTTCGTTTTGCGGGGTCTGACGCTGGTGACGTTTCACCATGTTGACGCCCTGCACCAAGGCGCGATTTTCCGTTGGGAACATCGCAAGCACTTCGCCGGTTTTACCCTTGTCGCGACCCGTGGTGACAACCACTTTATCGCCTTTTTTAATTTTATACTTGATAGCCATTACAACACCTCCGGTGCCAGCGACACAATTTTCATGTGATTGCTGCTACGCAACTCACGTGTCACAGGGCCAAAAATACGTGTACCAATCGGCTCTCCGGCTGGGTTCACAAGAACCGCCGCATTGCGATCGAAACGGATAACGCTGCCATCCTGACGACGAATTTCTTTCGCCGTACGAACGATAACAGCCCGCATCACATCACCTTTCTTAACGCGTCCGCGCGGGATAGCTTCTTTGACGCTGACCACAATTGTGTCACCGACAGAGGCCGTCTTACGCTTGGACCCACCAAGAACTTTGATGCACTGCACCCGGCGCGCGCCACTATTATCGGCGACGTCCAGATTGGTTTGCATCTGAATCATATCAAGTTCCCTTATTCACTAGCGCCGGAAATAACTTCCCAGCTTTTCAGTTTCGAGATCGGGCGGCACTCGCGAATAGCGACTTTGTCGCCCACCTTCACTGTGTTTTCAGCATCATGCGCATGGTAGCGCTTGGATTTGCGAACGGTTTTCTTCATCACCGGATCGGCAAAGCGGCGCTCAACGGAAACGACAATTGTTTTGTCGCCCTTATCGCTCACCACAGTCCCTTGTAGAATACGTTTTGGCATTTTCTTCCCTTACTCCGGACTAAGCGCTTGGCTGCGCTTGTTGCGCGGTTTTCAGCCGAGCAATGGTGCGCCGCACTTCGCGGATACGTGATGCGTTTTCCAACTGACCCGAGGCCTGTTGGAAGCGCAGGTTCAGCTGCTCTTTTTTCAACTTAACGATTTCATCGCCAAGTTGATCCGATGTCATATCGTTGATTTCAGACATTTTCATGATCTATTGTCCTTCGCCTGGACGCGATACAACGCGTGTCGATACAGGAAGCTTGGCAGCCGCCAAACGAAGCGCTTGGTGCGCCACATCGGCAGGTACGCCATCAATTTCAAACATGATACGGCCCGGCTTCACACGGCACGCCCAATATTCTGGCGAGCCTTTACCTTTACCCATCCGAACTTCGGTAGGTTTTTTCGATACTGGCACATCTGGAAAAATACGAATCCAAACACGACCGGCACGTTTCATGTGACGGGTGATAACCCGACGAGCTGCCTCAATTTGGCGCGCGGTTACGCGCTCTGGAGACGTTGCTTTCAGCCCAAAGGAGCCGAATGTCAGCGTTGTGCCACCCTTCGCATTACCGTGGATACGGCCTTTATGCGCTTTGCGGAATTTTGTGCGTTTTGGTTGTAACATTATCTACTTCCCCGCGCCTTGGCCCGCACCTTGACGGGATTGCTGACGTCCAGCTTCACCTTGCTCAATGCGACGATCGCGAGCCATTGGGTCATGCTCCATAATCTCGCCTTTGAAGATCCAAATTTTCACGCCGCAAATACCATAGGCAGTCATCGCTTCGGCAACACCGTAATCGATGTCAGCACGCAATGTATGCAATGGCACACGACCTTCGCGATACCATTCGGTACGCGCAATCTCAGCCCCGCCCAAACGGCCGCCGCAATTGATACGAATACCCAAGGCACCTAAACGCATAGCCGATTGAACGGCGCGCTTCATGGCACGACGGAAACCGACGCGACGCTCTAGCTGCTGAGCAATGCTCTCGGCAACCAATTGGGCGTCCACTTCAGGTTTGCGAACCTCAACGATGTTCAAAACAACTTCGCTGTCGGTCATCGAGCCAATGCGCTGTTTCATCTTATCGATATCCGCGCCTTTTTTACCGATGATAACACCAGGGCGAGCGGAGTGAATGGTCACGCGACATTTTTTGTGCGGGCGCTCGATAACCACGCGGCTGATACCAGCCTGACGCAATTCTTTGAACACCATGTTGCGAATTTTAAGGTCTTCGTGAAGCAACGTGGCATATTCGCCTTTTTCGGCATACCAGCGAGACTCCCAGGTGCGGTTGACGCCGAGGCGCATACCGATTGGATTAACTTTTTGTCCCATTATGCTTTCTCCTCAACTTCACGAACCACGATGGTTACTTGGCTAAACGGCTTCAAAATACGAGCCGCACGGCCTTTCGCGCGAGCGCGGAAGCGTTTCATAACCATGGTCTTGCCGACATAGGCTTCTGCCACAATCAGATTATCGACGTCTAGGTTGTGGTTGTTCTCTGCGTTGGCAATCGCGCTTTGCAGGACTTTCTTTACATCGTTGGAAATCCGACGATTGGAGAAAGTTAGGTCGTTGAGAGCCTGCTCGGCTTTTTTGCCGCGAATGAGTTGCGCCACAAGATTAAGCTTTTGCGGGCTGGTGCGAATATTGCGACCTACCGCTTTGGCTTCGCTATCTGGCAGCTGACGTTTTAACGATGCTTTGCCCATGATTAACCCCTTTTCGCCTTCTTATCGGCGGTGTGGCCGTAATATGTGCGGGTTGGTGAAAACTCACCAAATTTATGCCCCACCATATCTTCGGTAACACTTACCGGGATATGCTTGTGACCGTTATGAACCCCAAAAGTCAGACCGACAAACTGCGGCAGGATCGTCGAACGACGGCTCCAAATTTTAATGACTTCATTGAGGCGACCACTTTCGCGAACAGCGTCTGCTTTCTTCAGCAGATAACCATCAACAAAGGGCCCTTTCCAGACTGAACGTGTCATTTCAATGCACTCCTAACGTTTCTTCTTGAGGTGGCGAGAGCGCAGGATGTATTTATCCGTTGCTTTATTCGAACGGGTGCGACGACCTTTGGTCGGCTTGCCCCAAGGCGTAACCGGATGGCGACCACCCGATGTTTTACCTTCACCACCACCATGAGGGTGATCGACCGGGTTCATGGCAACACCACGAACCGACGGGCGTTTACCCAACCAGCGATTACGACCAGCTTTCGCCAGTTTAATATTTGATTGATCCGGGTTCGACACGGCACCAATGGTCGCCATGCAAGTTGCCAAAATCAAGCGTTGCTCGCCCGACTGCAAGCGCACGATAGCGTAACCCGTATCGCGACCCACAAGCTGAGCAAAGGCACCAGCCGAGCGGGCAATTTGACCGCCCTTGCCTGGTTTCAATTCGATGTTGTGAATAATCGTTCCAATCGGGATCGACTTCAAAGGCATCGCATTGCCTGGTTTCACATCGACGCTTTCGCCCGCAATCACTTTGTCGCCAGCAGCCAAACGCTGCGGCGCAATGATGTAGGCTTGCTCGCCGTCTTCATAATTAACCAGCGCAATAAAGGCTGTCCGGTTCGGGTCATACTCGAGACGCTCAACCGTGGCGACCATATCAAACTTATTACGTTTGAAATCGATCATCCGATAGGTGCGTTTGTGACCGCCACCGCGACGACGCGCGGTAATACGACCGGCATTATTGCGACCGCCTGACTTGGTCAGACCTTCGGTCAGTTTCTTCACTGGCTTGCCACTGTGCAAGCTCGAGCGATCTACCTGAACGAGACCCCGTTGACCTGGGGTCGTTGGTTTATATTTCTTAAGTGCCATGCTTCCCTACCCCGCTTAAAGACCAGTAGTCACGTCAATGGCGTGACCTTCTTCAAGCGTAACGATCGCCTGTTTCACATCGTTCTGCTTACCGCGAATACCCCGGAAGCGCTTCACTTTACCCTTGCGAACCAAGGTATTGACGGCCTTCACTTTGACGTCAAACAAGGCCTCAACGGCTTCTTTAATAATGGTTTTATTGGCATCCAGAGCCACTTTGAAAACCACCTGATTATATTCAGAAGCCAAAGTCGACTTCTCGGTGATTACCGGCGTGCGGATGACATCGTAATATTTTTCGCGGCTCATTTGAAACGCTCCTCAAGGCTCGACAAGGCCGCTTTGGTGAGAACCAATTTATCGCGACGCAGAATGTCATAAACGTTGATGCCTTGCGCTGGCAGCACATCGACATTTACGATGCTGCGCGCCGCGCGGGCAAAATTGGCATCCAACTCGGCGCCATCAATAATCAGCGCGTTATCAATGCCCAGCTTACCGAGCTGCGAACGCAGGCTAGCGGTTTTGCCGTCTTTCGACTTCGCATCATCCAAAACAACCAGCTGTTCGCCAGCTTGCTTGGAAGACAAAGCCATTTTTAAAGCCAAAGCCCGAACCTTCTTCGGAAGGTCGATCGCGTGACTGCGCGGTACCGGACCGTGCGATTTACCACCACCGATAAAGATGTTGGATTTGCGGTTACCGTGACGAGCGCCGCCGCCACCTTTTTGACGACCGAATTTCTTGGTCGTACCCGCAATTTCACTGCGTTGCTTCGATTTATGAGTACCCGCTTGGCGTTTCGCAAGCTGATAAGTTACCATGCGCTGCAGAATATCGGCGCGCGGCTCCACACCAAACAAGGCATCATCCAGATTAACCTCGCCATTGGCTTTCGCATCAAGCGTATGAACGTCCGCTTTCATTATTCGCCATCCTTCTCTTCAGCAGGTGCTTCGGCTGGTGCTTCTGCAGCAGCCTCTTCCACAACTTCTTCAACCACTTCCTCGGCAGGCGCCTCTTCAACCGGTGCCTCTTCAGCCACAGGGGCCGCCGCCTCTACCAGACCCGCAGGGAAAGGCAGACCATCTGGCAACGGACGCTTAACCGCGTCCCGCAGCAAAACCCAGCCGCCTTTCGACCCTGGAACCGCGCCTTTAATCATCACAAGACCGCGCTCTGTATCGGTTTTCACCACTTCCAAGTTTTGTGTGGTCACGCGAACATCCCCCATGTGACCGGCCATTTTCTTGCCTTTAAACACTTTACCCGGATCTTGGCACTGACCCGTCGAGCCATGCGAACGGTGCGAAATCGACACACCGTGAGAGGCCCGCAGACCGCCAAAGTTGTGACGCTTCATGGCACCGGCAAAACCCTTACCAATCGAAATGCCTGTCGCATCGACCTTTTGGCCTTCAATGAAGTGACTGGCAGCCAATTCGGCGCCGACATCAATCATATTGTCGGGCGTGACCCGAAACTCAGCTACACGACGCTTCGGCTCAACCTTAGCTTTCGCGAAATGGCCACGCATCGCACGGCTCGTGCGCTTCACTTTGGCAAAGCCAGAGCCAAGCTGAACGGCGGTGTAACCATCTTTTTCTTCTGTCCGCTGCGCGACAACCTGACAGGTGTCGAGCTTCAAAACAGTAACAGGCACGTGATTACCCGCCGCTGTAAAGACGCGGGTCATACCTAATTTTTGAACAATCAATCCGGAACGCATAATGACGTCTCCTAGCTCCAGGCCCTAAAGTTTAATCTGAACGTCGACACCGGCTGGCAGGTCGAGTTTC